>ERZ773069.117-NODE-117-length-57407-cov-6.080886_pt1 | contig 57407 bp, 47 predicted proteins | sample MGYA00580619_ERZ773069 | MGnify/ENA primary metagenome ERZ773069 (study PRJEB29015, sample SAMEA2738007) | human oral metagenome | biome: human oral; feature: human-associated habitat; material: dental | place: China | collected 2108 ...
TGCATATCTGTGAAATTTCTTCACGATACCAATAGTATTTATTAAACTCATCAAACGATGTAATTTTATCAAACTCAGGTCTATTTTTTGTCAATATTTTATCTCCTCTCGAAACCAATTTATTTTTTCATATCTGAATAATGGAGGTTTCACTTTTTTATCAGGATTGTAGTTATTGCAATTACAACCAAACTTTTTCAATGCTTTTATCTTATTATATACTATCCCACGCAAGCACTTTTCCTCTTGTACTCAACTCGTTAAACCAGTACTTTACTATTTGCCGATTTTCATACTTAGGGCACCAGCTCTCAATATAAATTACGTCCTCTGAAAAAATATCATCTCTTGTTGTGCAAGCCACACAATGCGTTTTACGACCTTTGAACTCTCTTTATCGACAAGTAGCGCCTGTTTGACATGAGAGTTACCTCCTTTCCGGGTTTTTATTATTTTCTCTGTCCCTAAAAGGTTAATCCTTTTGGTTGTTTTGTGTAGCACTATTATTGTTCCGCCTAGATGGTGTTTGTGAATTTTGACCAGTCTGGTTCTGGTTGGCACCTGGCGCCTCGCCGCCAGTTTGTCCACCTGGCCCGCCTGGCTGGCCGTTCTGGGTTCGACTCATTCCTGGCGGGCCGCCAGCCTGATTATTCATGCCGTTTTGCGTGCCACCGACTTGCATGCCGACGACAAAACTGAGCGCACAGACCACCACACCGCTAACCGCTAAACCAGTGATCACCCCGACACCTAAACCGTTCTTGCCAGAGTTTGTGCCGTTTGGACGCGGTGCGGGCGGCTGATCGTAGACCGCTTCTGGCGTAGTGAGTTGTGCTTGCTTGGTTTGTGAAATTGCCATAATTTCTCCTTTCGTTACGTTACTCTCTCGATAATTCGTACAGTGTTACATCGCTGCCTCCATAATTAACGACGGTGCCAGTTTGCTTGACCCACGTCGTGATTTCATTGTTACCGCCGCCACCGCGTCCATGTGAGCTGATGGCGTAATATTTGACTTTGCCATCCTTCACTAATTGCTTAAATTGCTCCAGCGTCAGTGGCGTGTCGCTGCCATTAAATCCACCGACCGCCATGACTGGCTGGCCACTGGTCAGCTGAATCGCTGCCGACTCGTTGGCGCTGGCTACTGCCACCAACCAGGTTGCGCTATGTTGATGCTCTAAGAGATATTGCACTAACTGGCTGTCCGCCTGAGATTTTTCATTATTACTCCCACGCATCGCTGTGGAATTCGGCCCGGCCGTTGGGATACTACCGGTGTGCGCGACATTGACCGTTGCTAGTGTATAGACCGTCGGAGCGAGCGTGCAGGCGGCTAGGGCAGCGATGATTGCCAAGTTTTGCAGCCACCGCCGCGGCGCATAAAGGTTGATTAATAATCCAATCATTCCCGCCAGGCCCAATAGACCCACTATCCACATCAGCCACGTCATCGTACCGGCATAACCGAGGATTATCACCGCTATCACCGCCGTCACGCCAACCAGCACCGGCAGTAGCCACGCATATGGTTTACGCCTAGTGTACGCACCCCACAGAAACGGCAGGCTGATGCCGACGAGCGCCGCCACCGCCGGCGCCATCACCACCACGTAGTACGGATGAATCACGCCGCTAGTCATGCTGAAAATCACGATGTGAATCAATAGCCACAGCATCCAGAAAATTACCGCCGTTCGCCCACGATTGGTTCGAGGCGTTTTTCGCAAAATCCATAACATCAATCCACCACCCGCCAGCGCCAAGACCAGCAACCAAGCAATATTCGGCCCAAAATCATTGTTAAAGATTCTAAAGATTCCCGTTTGCCCGCCGAAACCTGTGCCGCCTGGGCCGTGTCCGCCACCAGGGCCACCGCCCGTACCGCCTGGCATCATACCGGCGCCATCTGCCATAGTCTGCGTGGTATTACCAGCAGTTTGAAGTGTTGTAGTACCGCCGATTCCACCACTTGGTGGCGCACCACCAACCGGACCACCACCACTGTGTCCGCCAAGCAATCGACCAAAGCCGTTATAGCCAAAAATCAAGCTCCAGATATTGTTATCATTAGTGCTACCAACCCACGGCCGACTACCAGCTGGCGTCAGCCAAACCAACACACTCCACCACAGCGTCGACATCGTGGTAATCACACCGGCGAACATCACATGTAGCAATCGCGTGATAATCGGCGGCTTAGCAAACACTAGATAAACTAGCGCCATCGCTGGTAGCACCATCAGCCCTTGGAGCATTTTGGTGTTAAACGCCAGCCCGGTGAATAGCCCCGCCAAACCCAGCCACAACAGTGGTCGTTTACCTTCCAGCGAGCGTAAAAACGCATAGCCACTAGCCGTCAACATCAATGTCAAAATCGCATCAGGGTTGTTAAAGCCAAACATCAGAGTCGCCACTGGCGTCATTGCGAATACTGATCCAGCAATCACAGCACTGGTGAAACCGAACTGCCGTTTCACCGCACCGTACACCAACCACACCGAACCAACTCCCACCAGAACGCTTGGTAGTAACATAGAAAAGCTTGAAAAACCAAACAACCGAGCGCTCAGCCCCATCAGCATCGTCGCCAGTGGTGGCTTATCAACCGACACATAATTTGCCGCGTCCAAACCACCAAACAGCCACGCCGTCCAATCTTGACTGGCTGCCTGCACCGCCGCCGCATAGTAACTATTGGCCATACCGTTATGGAGTGCACCAAACAAATACAGCGCACCAGTCAGCGCCAACAGCGCCGGTAGCGTCCACTTCTCAAACCACGACCGTTTGTCTAGTTCCTTGTTGACGCGGTACAGTCCTTTCAGATCATCGACAGCCGTTTTTACGATTTTCACGCGACTGTCCGTATCTTCAATCCAGGTGACTGGCTGCTCGTGAATCGGCACACCGGCTCGCTCGGTTTTGATCAACAGCTCAGTGTCAAAAAACCACTCGTTGTCTTTGATTTTCGGTAATAATTTTGCGGCGACATCCCGGCGGATCGCCTTGAAGCCGCACTGAGCGTCACTAAATTTGGTGCGCGACGTCCATTTGATAATGTTGTTATAGCACCGCGAGATAAACTCCCGCTTCACTCCACGACTGGTTCTAGAATCTTTCATCAGCCGCGAGCCAATCGCCACGCCAGTCTCGCCCGCCGCCAACGGCTGAATCATCGGTAGAAAATCATCCAGGCTGGTTGACAGATCGACATCCATATAGGTCAAGATGTCGGCTGAGCTATTCTGCCAGACTCGTTTGAGCGCTCGTCCACGCCCGCGCTCCGCCAGGCTAACGACCTGAACTGATTGGTGCTTTTCCGCTAAGTTCTTGGCAATTTCCAGCGTCTTGTCCTGACTGCCATTGTCAGCGATGGTGATTTGGTAGCGATACGGCAAGCGTTTCGCCATATACTCATCAAGCGTCGTGATACTTTGCTGGAGGATTTTTTCCTCATTAAGCACCGGCACGACAACATCAATGAATGGACGGGCAATCGCCCGAAACGCCGGCTGGCTCTCAGTAGCGGCGAGGTGTCGCGACCGAGCCAGCGGTTGGGGTATGGTTGCTGCTTTCATAGTCATGCCAGCAACTATAGATGAGGGGTCTGTAATTTTGCTTTAAACAAACTTTATACTTAATAACACGTTAACGGTTCTCAAAAATACCAACCCTTATAAGATAAGGGTATAGAAAGTGATCATACCCTATCTTTTCCCGGTAAGGATACTATCACGGGCATATTACCATTCATGGAAAGCCCGTATTGACCAGGTTTAACATAAAGGAGTACTAAAAGCTGTGTGATCATGCTAATATAAGTATTTTCGATCATTACAAGACTAAACTCATCACTATGCTGACCTATCGCATCATAGCTGTCATATGGATTAGAACGAAATAGTTTATGAGCTACATTCCAATGATGACGTATATACACAATATCAAGCACTTTCATAAAAAGCCCTCTTCTTATGCGTGAATCACTTCCAGCGGCACTAAGCGCTTTAGCCACAAAACATATTTGGCCGTTTAAACGTCTCTTGTCTGCTTCTCTTTTTACTCTATATTTTTTACATAAGGTTTTCTGTGGTATTCCTCCGGGGCTAAACCGTTCAACTATTGTCTTATATTGAGGGTTATTGAGCTCAGATAGGCATTCTATAACTTTAAAATAGTTTAGATAAGCTTCTGAATCAAAACCAAGATTGTCTAATTCTTTCGCTCTCCTCCAATAATTTAGCATTGTCTTGAGACCCTTTTTACGACTACTTCTGATGTCCTTTATTATTCGCTCTGCCAGCTCCAGACTATGTTCACTGTATTTTGCTGAACTGTTCTGATGAATTGAAGGAAAAATATCTACTCCCTCAGCATAAACATGTACCCCACCATAACCTCCTTCATAACCCCATTTCATATCTAACTCCATACTGAAGTAGCCCAAATTCCTGATATGCCCAACAATCCGATTCATAACATTCTCTATAGCCCTATCGTCACTAATTGAATTATTCTGAGGAAGAGGATATGTTTTTTGTGACTCAGCCCTTATGTAGTTATTAGAAAACACAACATTCCACTTTTCGCCATTTAGGGAAACTGTTGTTGAAAAATTTATATTACTGGGCTGAGTAGTAATCTTTACCCATATATATGTTTCACTAGATATCGGCACGTTCATCTCCCAGTACTTAGCTCGGGATGTTGTTTTATAATGTCATATCCCTGTTTTGCCAGTTTGTATTTAGGAGTGCCTCGACTGCTATATTCATGTGTTAGCAAGCCAAGCGACACCATATCATCAAGGTTAGCTTCAAGCTCTCCAGAATCTATATCATTAAGCTCTTTGAGTAGTTCGGGGTTACTTACACTACCGAGAGGATGTATTGTGCTTCCGCCCATATGACGAACGACCGCCAACCCCTTAAGACTGGTCATTGACCCAAATAACCTAAGTATAAATATTTGTAGCATATCTAAAGCAATTGTTTGTTGACGATTTGAAGTCGTAAACTTATCGGAATTTCGCCTTTTTGACTGTTCGTTTTTCTTTCTCACCTCACTATCATCTAATAGACGCATTGCTAAGCTGCTCAACGTGAGATACTCATAGGCACGTACTGGATCATTTATATTACCGTCTGATGTATGACTCTTTTCATTACGAAACCGATCAATAGCCATAGTCAAGAATTTGACGGCACTCTGGAAATCGTTGTCAACATTTTCTGCTGACGCGCCTTTAATATATAGACCGCCTTTACCAAATGCTTCAGATCCAGTTTCGTATGTAGTTAGCTCGCGGAGCCTATCGCGAACAACCTTAAAACTTTTTTCGACAGCTTCTGGATAATGCTCGTCTGTATACAGTTTAGAGCACTTTTGTTTAACATTTTTATGCAGATTTCCTAAAGCTTGAGTACTTATCGGCTCCTCAGTGTTACTCACCTTTTTACTCTCTAAAAATTCTAGAATACCAATCAAGAGACTACGGCACTTCTTTAAATTTCTAAAATAAGTTTTAGCCCTTAGCCTAGCATTAATATCAGGATTACAGTTGACGACAGCTCCATGCCCATCACTAAGCATATTAAATTCCTGAACCTCACTAGATTCACCCAATACCTCTCTTAGTAAAAGCTTAGTTTGTGTGTGCCATGATTTATAATAATTATCATAGTTTTCAGCCCTTTCAAGGTCATCAATCTTATCAATCTGAGCTTTCAATAGCCGTATTTGTGCACTTTTTTTCATATCTACCTCTCTCTAGATTATACATCAATCAGAAGAGCGATAACTTAGCATGAGTCACACTTTAAAATAGTCGAGGCTCTTAGTTCTTTACAGCTATTTTACAGCCCCACCCACTATACTCACCCGCATGACTATTCGCAAGCAACTCATCACCTTTGCCGCCATCGGCGCTCTTAACACCGCAATTGACATCGCAATATACACTCTGTTGATATGGCTCACCGCACCGCTACTATTGGCCGTCATCATTTCAACCACCGCAGGAATGGTTTGTAGTTATGTTCTCAATAGGCGCTTCACCTTCAAAACCGACCGCCAGCCAATCATCCAGTTTATTTGCATCACCCTCACCGGCCTATGGGTTTTACAGCCAGTCGTCATATGACTGCTCGTCCAACTGTTCGGGATAACCAGCACTTTTGGTTTGATCATGGCAAAATTAGCCTCCACCAGCGTCAGCCCAGCGTGGAATTTCGCGTGGTACCGAATTGTATTTCAAGGAACAAAGAAAAAACACCTCCCTAGAAGTGCCTTTTCATGGCTCCGGGGGCGGGGTTCGAACCCGCGGCCTATTGGTTAACAGCCAACCGCTCTACCGCTGAGCTACCCCGGAATACCTGTCGTATTATAGCGAGTTTTACAGCGGTTGTAAAGTTACTGGCGGACGATTGCCAGGGCTTTTTTCAAGATTGCTGCTTCCGAGCGCGACTTTTCATCATCCACCGCTTCCCGCTGCTTAATCTCCCTCTCTAAATTATGCCACCACGCTGCTGGCTTCGCCTGCCGCAGCACCAGCGATCGTATCTCACCATCACGCTTATCGAGCATGCCAGCTGCCACCAAATTATCGACATGCTTGGCCACCGTTGAGACCGACTTATACCCCAGCGCCCGCATAATTTCCCGCAGCGTCGGGCTATAGCCATTGCCCTTGATAAATCCATCGATAAAATCCAGCAGTATTTTTTGTTTTTTCGTTGGTTGCATGCTTTTAGTATAACCCGCCCGAGTTATTTGCGCTATACTAAAGAGGTGAAGCGAATATCATCGACGATACGTGTGTGGCTGCTGGCCGCCGTACTGTTTGGCGGCGCACTGTCCTTGCAGCCGAGCATCAGCCTGGCAATGCTCGATTTTCCATCATTCCGCATTGGACTATATCAAGTGGCGGTGATCGGCGTGGTTGGCTGCGGTCTTGGCATAATGGTGCGCCAGCGACTGTGGCCTCGGGGGCGATGGTGGTGGCTGAGCATTGGTATGCTGGCTGTCACCAGTATCGTTGGGCTGTTATTATCTTATGTCCGAGCGCGTACCGCATTATATACGGCATCGCTTTTATTGCTGCTGGTGGCCGCGGTATGTGCTGCTCTGATGTACCGGTCACTATCAGCGGGCAATCGGCGGCGCCTCATGACAATTGGCTTGTGGAGCGGCATCGTGTTTGGTGTGTTAGCGGTGCTGCAGCTCATCTTTGCTCACGTTGAGCCAACGGCGTTTGGTACGCTCTGCTCGGGCTGTCATGCTGGCGTGTTTGGCTTTGTCAGGATTAATCTGTTTGCTGCTGAGCCGCAATTTTTAGCAAGCAGCTTACTGCCAGCCCTGTTCGTTGGACTGTGCTGGCGAGAGCGACGGCGACTGGCTGGCTGGAGCGTTTTTGGTAGCAGCGTGGCAATCAGCCTGACGTTTTCGCGCGGCGCGTTTATCGCGATAATTGGTGCGGGTATCGTGTATGGTATCGTCCGCTGGTGGCAGCGGTGTAGAAGCGGGTCTCGTTCTATTGACACCGTGGAGCCTATTCGTCGTGATACGTGGCGTCAACTCGGCATCATCACGGCCGGATTCGTGATTGGATGCACTCTACTGCTGGTATCAGCGGTGGTTCGCTATCACAACACACCGCACATTGCCTATAATACTGCAGTGAGCATGCTTGACCAGTTGTCGCTCGGCCGCATTAAATTACCGCAGAAAAATACTACCACTATGCCAGACAACCCACCCGCCACGCAAGCACCACCAACCAACGAGACCACGGCACCGCAATCATCACCGTCACCGCCCACCACCCAGCCAAACCCGCTCGCACCATCAGCCAATTTCCAGCCATCGGGTTTCGTCGTCGCTTCGGCTGATGATCGACTCAATGCCGCCCAGCTGGCACTCCGAGCCTGGGCGTCAAGTCCGCGCACCATACTCTTTGGGACTGGCCTTGGCAATCTCGGCAGTTTTATCCAACATCAGCTGCATCAACCGGTGTCGACCGACCATACAGTGTATATTTTCTACGTGTTGCTGCTGAGTAATATCGGCGTTGTCGGCATGATACCGCTACTAGCGCTGCTCGTCGTCACGCTATGGTGCAGCGGCCAATGGCTACTAAAGCCGTGGGGGCGATTTGCCTTACTGTTAACGACGGCTATCGCTATCCACTTTTGGTTTTTTGGCAGCTTGATCAACTCGGTACATTGCCTTGCATGGATTGGTATTTTCTTGTATAATCACTCCAAAGGTCATGAAGAAGAACTCTGATTTTTACTTCAAATTGGTGTTGATCGGGCTGGACGTACTGGCGCTAGTTGGTGCGTTCACGGCGGCATACATCATGCGCGTATCACTCGACACGCGACCCTTCCATGTGCAAATCGGGGCACTGGAGTTTATCACGTCGATTGTGCTAATGCTGCCGCTGTGGGTTGTCTTGTTCTCATTTTTTGGGCTATACGACCGTGAGCACTACATTCATCCGCTGCGCGAGTTTTGGCGGCTGGGCATGGCGGCAGTTTGCGGCATTATGATGATGATTTCCTTTAGCTTCTTTAGCAACACACCGCTATTTCCGGCCAAGATGGTGGTGATTTATGCGCTGATCATCAGCTTTATTATCTTGCTCATTCTGCGTAGCGCTGCCAATATCGTCAGGCTACATCTGCTGCGCAAAAACATTGGCATCAAGCGCGTGGCGCTGGTTGGCAATGCCGAATCGACGCGGACGCTAGCTGAATTTATCAGTGCCCACCCCTCAACCGGCTTTCACCTCAGTGCTATTGTATCCAAAGATGAGCTCATTCCGCCACGACTCAAGGGTTTGCGGCGCTCGACACTGGCATCGGCGCTGACTCGCGATAAAATTGACGCCATTATCCAGACCGACACCACCCGCAGCGAAGCGCACTATAACTTGGCCGAGCAGCACTATCTCGATTTTTATCAAGCGCCGGCCCTCGATGGCCTGATGACGGCGCGCCATACGGTCGAGATTATCAATTCCGTGCCGCTGGCATACATTCACCCAACGCCGCTAGCTACCGGCTACGGACGCGTGGTCAAACGACTGATGGATCTCATCGGTGCGACCATTGGTATTATCGTCACCTCGCCGATCATGCTATTGGTGGCAATCGCCGTTAAGCTCGGCGACCCGCGCGGCCCCGTGCTGATGCATGGGCAGCAGCGGCGACGTTTGACCCAGTTTAATCGCCCGTTCAAAGTGTATAAGTTTCGCTCGCACTACGCCAAGTTTGACGGCAAGACTGACGAGGAGGTATTCACAATGATTGGCAAGCCAGAGCTGATCGACGAATATCGCCAGAACGGTGATAGGCTCAATCACGACTTTCGCGTCACGCCGGTTGGTCGTTTCATTCGCCGGTTTAGCCTCGACGAGCTGCCGCAGTTATTTAATGTTATCAAGGGCGATATTAGCCTCGTTGGGCCGCGGGCGCTGGTGCCGCACGAGCTGAGTAACTACGAGAAAAAGCACACGCTGCTGACGGTCAAATCTGGCCTGACCGGCCTGGCGGTTGTGTCGGGGCGACGTAGTATCGGCTTTGAAGAGCGGCGGCGACTGGATCTTTATTATGTGCAAAACTGGAGTTTGTGGCTGGATATCACCATCCTCCTCAAGACCTGCCTGGTCATCTTTAAGAAGGAGTCGTGATGCGCGCCCAGCCGACCATCGCGATCGTTCACGACTGGTTGTATGGTGGTGGCGCCGAGCAGGTTGTCCTGGCGTTACACCGGCTCTATCCTGACGCCCCGATTTATACCTCGTACTGCTCCCGAAAGTGGCGAAAGAAACTCGACAACAAGGTAGTGACCGGGTATTTGCAGCATTGGCCATTTGCCCAGCTCAGGCGACTACTACCGGTACTCAGACAGCGGTGGTTTGCACGGCTGGATCTCGAGCAATTTGATATTATCATTTCTAGCTCTGGCAATGGCGAGGCCAAGTTTATCCGAACTACCCGCCCCGATCAACGACATATCTGTTATTGTCATACGCCAACGCATTTTTATTGGCGGCACTACCAGGAATACCTGCGTCGACCGAGCTTTCGGCCGCGGTGGCTGGCGCGACTGGGCCTGCGGCTGCTGGTCCGACCTCTCAGGCGGCGTGATTATCAGGCGGCGCAGCGGGTTGATGTCTTTTTAGCCAATTCCACCGCCATTCAGGCTGATGTCAAGCAGTTTTATGACCGAGACAGCATCGTCGTCTTTCCGCCGGTGCAAACAACCAGCTTTATGGCACTCGCAAAAACCCGGCCGCGCTCCGTGACGCTACCCGACCGACCGCGCTGCCTGGTGTGGGGGCGACTGGTGCCGATGAAGCGGCTGGATTTGGTGATTGAGGCCTGTCAGCAGCTTGGTTGGCCGCTGGACATCATGGGCGATGGGCCTGATCGCGAGCGGCTGGAGAAGCTGGCGGGTGACTCGACGCGCTTTCTTGGCTACGTCAGTGACGAGGCCCGGGCTGCCGCCATTCAACAAGCCGACTTATTTATCTTTACCGCCCACGAAGATTTTGGCGTCGCACCAGTCGAAGCCTTGGCCGCCGGGCTGCCAGTAGTGGCCTACCAGGCTGGTGGCGCACTGGATTATATCAACCCCGGCAAGAACGGCTGGTTTTTTACCGAACAAACGGTCGAGAGCTTGGTGGCAACGCTCCAAACACTACCCGACCAGCGAGTCTCGCCGCGGGCCATCGCCGCCTCCGCTAAACCATTTGCCGAGCATGCCTTTACACTCGCTATAAAGAAAATTGTGACTAACGAAAGGAGAGGTACTCATGCGCATCGCCATTGATGCTCGTACATTGCGGACAAGCACCGGCCGTTACGTCGAACGGCTGATTCACTATCTACAAAAAATTGATAACAGGAATGACTATATTATCTTACTCAAGCCAAAGGACATGGACAGCTGGCAGGCCGATAACCCGCGCTTTCAAAAAGTCGCCTGTCCATTTGCTGAATTCTCATTTGCCGAGCAACGAGGTTTTAAGAAACAGCTAGAGGAGCTGCGCCCAGATCTCGTGCATTTTGCAATGGTTCAGCAGCCCGTGTGGTACCGGGCCAGCCCGGTCGTTACCACTATGCAAGACCTGACCACCGTTCGATTTAACAACCCCGACAAGAACCCGGTAGTCTTCTGGGTGAAGCAGCAAATTTATAAATGGGTCAATAAAAAAGTTGCTCGAAAATCGGCTCATATCATCACTATTTCTGAGTTTGTGAAGCGCGACTTGGTGGATTTTACCGGAGTCAGTCCAGACAAGATTACCGTGACACTCGAGTCCGCTGACGAGCTACCAAAGGGCAATGATCCGGTCAAAGAGCTGGTTGGAAAAAAGTTCATCATGTATATTGGCCGGCCGACACCGCATAAAAATTTGCGACGACTAATTGACGCATTTGAGTTATTGCAACAAAAACACCCCGAGCTGACGCTGGCGTTGGCTGGAAAAAAGGACGGTAACTACGCTCGCCACGAGGCATACGTCGATGAACGCGGCATGACAAATATTGTCTTCACCGGTTTTGTGTCGGACGAGCAACTGCGCTGGATGTACGAGCATACGGCTGTGTATTGCTTCCCGTCGCTGAGCGAGGGCTTTGGCCTGCCGGGTCTCGAAGCCATGCTACACGGCGCACCGGTCGCCTCGAGCACCGCCACTTGCCTGCCGGAAACCCATGGCGAGGCGGCGCATTATTTCGACCCATATAATATCGAGGATATGGCGCGGGCAATTGATGAGCTTTTGACTGACGAGAAGCGACGTCGTGAGCTCATCAAGAAGGGTAAACAGCATGTTAAAATCTTCTCATGGCAGCGAATGGCCGAGCAGACGCTGGCGGTATATGAGCAGTACGGCCGCCGAGGCACTGACTCATAGAGTATAATCCAGCTTATCCACACTTAGGTACTACGCCTGTGACCATAACTTTTTAGACTGCGGCTCGGCTACTGGGTTATTTTTGCAGCTGCTTCGCGATGTCACCACACTTAGCAGCCACATCTCGCCGTGCCACCAGCATACCGTCTGGTGTGTTGACCACCACTACATTATCAAGGCCGATCACCGCCACTGGCTTATCCGGCTGCTCATTGCGAATATAGGTATTAGCGACATCGATGGTATGAATGTTGTCACCATATGCGTAATTGCCCGCCTCGTCCTTAGTAACCGCGTCGTGTAGATCCTTGAAATTACCGATATCCATCCAGTCAAAGCTGGCCGATACCATAGCCAGCTGATGAGCTTTTTCGATCAGGGCGATGTCGATGACTTGATTATCTAGCGCCAGGTACACGTGATTGTAGGCCTCGCTACCGAAGTCAGCAATTGGCGCTAACGTCTGATAGTTCGACCACAAATCTGGAGCGCTCTGCTGCATTTCACGCATAAACACCTCGACCGAGCCAACAAAGTAGCCACAATTCCACAAATAATTTCCCGACTCAACATACCGCTTCGCTGTCTCGTAATTGGGCTTTTCCTTGAATGACTCGACATTATAGACGCCCGCTTGAGCATCAATCACCCCATCGCGCTGAATATAACCAAAGCCAGTTGACGGGAAGGTCGGCTCAATGCCAATAAGCGTAATACAACCACGCTCGCGAGAAATGCGCGCTGCTGTATCAAACGAGTGGGCAAACCCCTGGGTGTCACGCACATTATGATCAGAATGAATAAAGGCAATCGGCTCAGTCCGGTCATGGTGGCGATTGATATAATCCAGGGCCAATACGATACAGTGCGCTGTCCCCCGCCGTCCCGGCTCGATCAAAAAGGCCTCGTCCGGCAGCTCTGGCAGCTGCGTCCGTAGCGCCTCGGCGTGGCTAGCCTCGGTCACCACGTAGATAGTATCACCCAGCTTTCTGGCCCGGTCATAGGCTTGTTGGACCATGGTGCGCTCACTAGTTAACGCCAAAAGTTGTTTTGGTTGAGTGGAGGTTGAGAGTGGCCAGAGACGCGTACCTGAACCACCGGCAATAATTACAGCTATCATACTATATAGTATACCGAGTTAGGCACACAAACGCCACCTATTCTTTAGAGGATTCTGTATCCATATCACAATGAGCCACTAGCGGGACCTGTCAGCGTCAACACCGCCCTCGTAGCCAAATAACATCGCTATAGCTTCTACCCTACCAAAGAACTGCTGTATCCGCTCAATCGTTGGATCTTTTGGCATTAATGTAAGCTCTTTTAGTATCATTTCGCGCAGAACAGCCTTCTCGGCATCAAGCTCACTCAGCAATTTGATGCGCTGTATCTCGGCTTCATAGTCCCGAGGAGCCTCAGACTTCTTTCCTAGTAATATGTGGGCCTGCATTCTAGCTTGTTCGTAGCGCTTTTGGTCAAAGTCTAGATTATCCGTTTCCTGCTCAACCATTGACTTTGGATACATCAGGTCGACCTTAATTTCACCGACACGCTCTCCATTAGCCATTGCCGCCAGAACAGTATAGTACATATATAGCCAGTTGTTCATTCCCGGTGCATCTGAAGGATAATCTAATAGGTGCTGCATCCCTTGACGATTATAGCCCCGTGGACCAGCGAGCGCGTCCGCCGGCATTCCTAGTATATACTCGAATAACCAGCCGATCAATTCCTCGGTACGCCGCTGGAATGGCGGCATTGATTCTTTTGAACGCTCTGTCCGCCCAATAACGACGACTGAAAACTCATCCAGCATCCTACTAATCTCTTCTGCAAAATCTGGCATACCCGTTTTCTCTGGCTCGGAGGTGATAATTTTATTTCCACCTTGATCTAGTACACACCTCGCACCAATCTGTCGCTGCTTGGGAATTCCTCCTTCTTCTGGTTTAACACATACTACGGCAGCCCCGAGCTGACCGAGGTCCTTTGCAATAAGCGGATCAGGCGACGCATCAACCACAACGCATGGCAGCTCATGGTCTTTGACACATCTCTTTACGGTCGTGCGCGCGAGGTCGTAACGGAGATCGTTATGCTTATACTTTGTTCCCGTCACCATAACAACCGGTGCTCCCTCTATAGAAGGCCTCTTAACTTCAGTCATACTATCATTTTAACATATAAGTTTAATTTGTCAATGACAGATCAGTCCTCTTACACTTCAAAAACGCTTTGCACAAACGATACTGCGTCCTCTACACGCTTCACGTTTTCACCCTGCTCACCCGGACGCATTTCGATTGACACAACGCCCTTATAGCCAATGTGTTTTAGCGCACCAGCTGCAGCGCGATAGTCAACGTCGTCGCGATCATAAACTCGATCAAGCATCGGAGCGCTGACATGAAAATGCTTCAAGATATCGCCATTATTTCGTATCGATTCGCCAATATCATCGCCAGCCAGCGCCATACATGCCGTGTCAAGATGCAGGCCGATTCCCTCTGAGTTAACCATACGAACAAGCCGTGCACCTTCATCTGCTGTTGTCACGTAGTCACAATTATATTGAGGTGCATTCGGTTCGATACAGAGCATGGTGTTATGCTCCTTGGCGACATCACCGAGCTCAGCAAAGAAACGGCTTGCGATACCGTCCGCCTCTTCTACTGACATCGCACCGCGCTGTCGATTCTTTGGTGAACCAAATACCAGCCGACCAGCACCCATATCCCCGGCTAACCGCAAAAAGTCAGCCATATATTGCTGCATCTCGTTGCGAAGTTCGCTTGATTCAAACAGCTTCAGATCAGGGCGCGCAAACAGCATCGACTGAAAGGCCACGATCTCAATACCATACCCCCTCCACCACTCGACATACTCGTTAATTTGTTCGGGGGTTGCCCTAGTCGGATCGTCCCAACGCTTCGTCGGCGCAATCTCGATGTAGCGCACGCCAAGCTCTCGTAGCTTTGCGGCGACCTCCGCCTCTTCTTCATTTGTCCATGCGATGTTCGATATAGCTAGTTTCATATGGTAATTATACCACTATTTATTCTATAAGCTATGCCGCGAGGCCACACTGCTTCTTGAAGATTTCGATCTCTTCCTTAAGAACCTCCGGGTTCAAAGGACCCCTCATTTCGATTGATACCCAGCCATTGTAATTAGCCTCCCTGAGAGCATCCATATAACCTCTCTGAGGAACCTCAGGTGCAACTGAAAGCCGCTTCAGCTCCGGAGCACTGGCATCAATACCGCGTACACTGTCTCTATGGTCACGAATCAGCGAAGCCAAATCCCCCGGCGTGTCCCCAGCGCCGAACATCGCCGCTGTATCAGGATGGATTCCAAACCCCGGATGGTCAATGCGATTAGCTAGTTCCCCGGCTTGGTTTAGGTTTTCCACAAACTTGTTGCCATAACCTGATAGCGGCTCGATTGCTATCTGCGTATTGTTATCATAGGCCGCAATAGCAACTCTGCCAAACAGTTCAGCCGCTCTCTCCATAGCTTGCTCGCCGCCAAACTCTCCCGGGTTACGTAACCCCGGCGAGCCAAATGCCATCGAATCTGCACCGAGTGACCCAGCAAGGTTGGTTAGCCTCTTTAGGTGTTCTGTCAGATTTTTACCCTCTTCTTCAGTGCCGAAAATCTTCGCATTCTCTCCAATCCCATATGTCAACGATTGCAATCCAACGCACTCTAGACCGAAATTCCCAAGCCTTTTGCGATATTCCCCAGCTTCCCGCTCCAAAGTTTTGAGTCGATCTGTAAGCTCCTGCCCAGATAGATTGGCAATTTCTGATAAGCTTGGCCAAATAATCGTTGGCGCAACCACAAGACCTTCAACACCACTCTGCGACACGCGGTTTAGTGCTGCTCGTTGATCTTTACCAAAGGCAATATTCGAGATGGCAAGCTTCATTGACTCCTTCGAACTCATGCCCGCATTATACCATGATTACTTATTTTTTGCAACAAATTCTTTGATGCCGGCCAGCTCTTGCTCCTTTGTGTATAGATAGTCACCGTCACCACCATACACCTCAGCATATTTACTATGCATATCCCAATAGGCGGGCGTTACTCCCTCCGGCGTGTTAGTAAACTCCATACCAAAGGCAACCTTGGCGACTTCCCGCGTGCTGACTGGTGGCGTCGCAAAATTAACCAGCGGCAGATTATTCTCTAAAGCAATGGTGATATCGCGCCAAATATTGGCGAGATTATAGTACTGATACATACCATCAGCATGAATTTTTTCAACCATGTTATTGTTCATGAGATCATAAATAACATTCTTCTTCAGCCCGTCGCCAAATAAACCCGGTAGGCGAACAATTGTTGTGTCAAAGTTCTCACGGCAGAATTGTTCAAGATAATACCTATTGACCCCATATGGTAAAAGTCCTTCGGTTTCAATGGGCGTATCTTCGTTAGCACCATTTGGGTTTTTATAAACACCAACCGTCGAAATCAGCACGAGCTTCTTAATCTTTGCCCTTTTGATATGTGAGATAAACCCTTCAATCTCCGCACGGTCAACCTCTGGCTCCTGATTGATCCGCCACATCTCAGCACGGTTTGCAGCGCTCACCACCAGGTTGTATTCCTGGCCCTCAATATCAGCTATATTTTTGCTGTTATAATAGTCGTCAAACTCGTGTTGATTCTTTATGTTTCCACCAACAAAGCCGGTGTACCCAATTAATGCAGTTTTCATAGTGTATTCCTCCTATGTCTCATTATGTCAAATTCCATATAAAACACAACGCTAGCCCAGTATGGACATGCGGCACTATCAATTATAGAATGGTTTAGGTACTATGAAGAAACCTAAAATTTTAGGCCAGATAACTCTTAAACAAGCACTGCTTTTTACCGCGGTATTTGTAAGTATTGCTCATTTGTTGATCTTCGTAGGCTACGCTGTGTTCGCAGCTCTCGGGAATGGCCTGGCGATGGATTCCTATGCAGCCAACGGGACGTTCCAGCTATACAACCCCCTCCGCCGGTTGCTTGATGGTGAAGTTTTAGCGAGAGACTTTCCGTTCTTTCACGGGGTAGGAGTTCCCCTGCTTCACTTCCCCTTGTTTTATATTATGGGACATAACTTATTTGCTGTAGAGGTTGCAAAGTTACTAGTATCACCACTCATATTCCTCATCTCGTCTTTCTTGCTATTTTGGGCTTACTTCAAAAATGTAAAGAAAGCGGTCTTTACAACAAGTATATTTACCGTCATCTCACTACTGTGCATTGATGCTATTTGGGCAGGTAATTCCCTTCTAGGTCTCAGGACAGCGTTTCCATTCATTACAGCGGCGTTTATGTTGTGGCACCCAGACTGGCATGTTAGTGTTGGTAAAAATAAAACAAAGATCAACCTTTATTACCCTATCCTATACACCCTCATGGGGATTTCCGTCGCCTGCGGAACCGAGCAAGGCCTCGCATTCATTCTTGCTTATGTGCTCATCAGAGCAATTCAGTATATTCGCTCCAAGGAAATGATAAAAAAGCGAGTGCTGGCATTTATTGGCGAGTTATTCGGTATAGCACTGGCCACCTATGTCGTGCTTTCAATTATGACGCTTGGCCACGCACACCAGGCACTTTACTATGCACTCGTCGAAGTCTCAGGCGACCAAGGATGGTACTTTGGTGCTCCGCCGAACAATTTTTTGCAGTTAAGCAATCTTGATCAGTTATTTACCAACAGGATGCTATTCTACATACTGCCCATCATTATCGGCGGTGTTGTTACCTATATCGTTGGTGTAAAGAAAGCTCTACTGTCCAAAAAAGAAATGTTCGTTTTCTCCGTCTTGCTACTATATGGCCTGGTGGTGTTTGCTGTTTCTGCCACTGGTTACTGGGCACCCAGTGCGCAGCTCATACCACTGGAGCGAGCAGCAGGAGTTATTCTTGTGGCGATAGTAACGCGTGTGATATATAACCTGATCCGAGCAAAAAAATCGACTCCTAACGCTAAAAGTAAGGGCTTCTCGGTCTTAGCATTCGGGTTGTTGCTTGGTAGCATCATCGCCCTAGGATATAACACTGCGGTATTTCTACAAAAAATTGATTGGATGCCGCTAAGACACATTATTACCGAGTCAAAAAAGGCCAGGCATTCTACTGATGATGCTGAATATATCAGCACCGCCTGGAGGAAGCGCCTCGAGGCCTTTGCTCCACATATTGAAAAGGGGGCACGTGTCTGGTCTACCTACACCAGTATTTATGATTCGATTCGCCAACAGAAGAATGGATCTTCGGGGGGTGAAGACTATATTATACACGCCCTAGGCCCCGCCAGAAGAAATCACTACACTCAAGATTTTATAACACAAAAGCCTGATTATGTCATAACCCTAAATCCCTCATATTTTAAATATGAGGAGTGGCTGTGGACTCGTCACTGGGCATTTTATAAGGATCTTCAGGATAACTACACTATCATTGCTACAAATGATTCTCATGTTTTGTGGAAACGCCGGGCGGGTACTGCGGCACAGAAAAAGACGAGCTATCCGAAACACCACGTACAAAAAGACGCAAACGGAGATTATGTCATTACCACTGGCACTGCAAGCAACATACGCGTGTTTGAAGTATCAGTTCGCTACAGTGCTAGAAGCGTTCTACCCATGACCACTAAACTACCGAGATACCTCCTAGAATTATCTGGATCATCACTACAAAAACATCCTGTGTCGCTACCACAATACGACACGAGCTGGAGCTTCCCTGTGGCACTGGCACCAAACGACTCATCCATACGAATTTCGCCAAAAGTTTATAGTTTGATACCGGGGGCTTCTCTGGAAATACAAGACGTATCTTACCGCGAGGTCACCGCCCAAAACAACCTGTACATCTATCAAAGTAACTTTTGCCTACATAACGCTAATAAATGCGAAGGGATTAATAAACGCTAGCTACGAGCGGCGGCCTTCTTTCTTTGGTTGGCTTAATATTATCGTGAATAGTCCGGACACCATTGTCGCAAAAACCGACCAATACATATACCGATAATCAACGGCCACAGCCATAGGAACGTACGCCACGATATATATGAGACCCGACAAAGCCACCGCACGGATAAAGTGTCGCTGTACCTGTTCTCGTATTCTCCCGCTCTTATAGTAAATGAAGACAAGGACAGCAAGATACAACCACGGCTGGAAAATCAGAGGGATATTCGCCTGAGCACCGCCTTTAACATATGCCGCTAGACCACTGATGGCATATTCATTCTTTACCGCGGCACCGACCTGGTTTTGCTCAATTCCAGGCTGAAAAATATACATACGCTCTGGTTGCGGAAAGAGAAATATCGAAAAAGTTGCCAACCGATATGATGCATATCTTATTGGATGTCTTATGATCGTCGATAGCCAATCATTAAATACACCTTGATGTTCATTTTTGAGCGCTTCTCGTTGGGAAGCCGTTGTACATATGATATAAGAATTCATAATATCTTTTGTTTTATCGCGACAGGTACCATGAATTTTTTTGTACATAGACCACCTACCGTGGTGTTCTCCATCAAGATTAGCAACGTGAACTATATCGTCAAGCTGCACGGCGGTAATTGGATGAGTTTTTTCACTAGGCTGATTAATGACAATGGTAGCACCAATTGTTACCACTAAACCAATTATTACACTGGCAAGACCGCTCCACACATGAGGTCGCTTGGTTAACAAGCTCGGCAATACAAACAGAATGGGCAGCACCGCAAACAATGCATTATGCCGTAAGATGCCAGCATAGAGAATCAATAGCAGCGCCAGTCCGACGATACCACACATAGCAATGCGTCCTAGTGATTTTTTACTAGTTATGATGAACCATATGAGGAGTATCGCCAATGTTAAACTGAATGCCATCTGAACATCTTTCCATATCACGCCAGCAATATTCATTATATTAGGCAGTAGTACAATCACGTAGACAGAAAGAGCCCATGCTCGGTTACGAGTGTGCCGATATACGAGAATCGACAGCATAAACATAGCCGCGACAAGCAGCACTAGCTGAAAAATCAGCATAGATGAAATATGGCCAGTTACCCCAATCAAAAGCCCCCATAGTCGCGTCATCACTGGCGGATGCCAATCAGTGAGGTGAGTCACGCCCGTAGCTTGCTCAAGGTGACTGATGGAGTCGGGTGACATATAGCCGGGATAGAAGATAATGACAAGGAGCGCTAGTATACCTGCTGCTACTAACGCAGACTGGATGTGAAATTTTGAGAGGCTATTTTTTATGCTTGTGATATTTTCCGGCCACCGCATAAAACAACACCTTCAGAACGTGCATATTTCCCTTAATGGGACTAATTTTTGTTGGCGTCTTGCCTTTTTTTGGATATGTTCGTACCACTGGCGTTTCGGCTGTTTTATACTGCTTACGGCGACTGCTCTCAATGGCAAGGTAGTAATGAAGTTCATAGGTCTGAAATATATCACGAAATACAGCAATGTCTGGGTCTTTGAGCAGCTTTGCGCTATAAGCACGAAAGCCATTTGTGGTATCGGTATGCTTCTGGCCAGCCGCAAGACTTATCAGCGGCGCATGGATCAGGTGAAGGCCTATCTCTCTCGAAAGCGGCGTATTTACCGCCTTGCCGCCTGGTATAAATCGTGAACCCTGAACGTGGTCATATCCTTGGTCAAGCAGCTTAATAAAATCAGGAATCCTCTCTATACTATCCTTGCCGTTGCCATCAACAACTACAACGCCTTCATAACCCTCAGAAAGAGCCCAAGCAAACGCCATTCTCATCTGTGCGCTCAATTTACCCTTGCCTTTTTTCGTTAATAAAGCGCGTACGTCTTGAGATTTCAAAAAGTCAGTTTCAAGCGAACTATCAGTACTGCCGCCATCGGCTACCACAATGTCAATTTGTTTTGCTAGCGACTTCATTTTTTGTAGCTGCTTCTGAATCCGCTCTCCCTCATTAATGACGAAAACGCACACGCAATATTTGTGCTTTTTCTTGTTTATTTCATTTACCTCAAAGTCTGGAAACTCCCACTCTGGATGATCTCGGCGGATACGATCTTGCTTGTTGGTCGGAGCTTTTGTCATGATGTAATATTCTTCCTTTCTGCATTCGCTAGTGACGTTGTACTACTCAGCTCGTCAAGCACATAATACCTGGCATCTCGTCGCGATTCTACTAGTATTTTACCAATGTATTCAGACAGAATTACCATAAATAAGAACAACAGGAAGAACATTCCCGACAGTTCAAGCGAGGTCGATACCCAGCCTTCGGCAACATTCTTTTTGGTAAGGGCTATGATCACCACATAGAGTGCATACACCAAGTTCACAACACTAGCAAAGAATCCAACCCACGACATAAAGCGGAGCGGATGCGTCGAGTGGCTGGTGATAATATCAAGTGCTTCTAGTGTTCCCCGTCCAAAACCGTGTTTTTTCATAGGATTGACGAGTGGTAAATACGTATACTCAGTATATGAATAGCCGATTGTCCTTATCATATGCCTGATGTGACTGTCGTGTCGAGTTGATAAGGTGATCGCTCGTATGGCACGACGATTGAGAGATATAAGGTATGTTGCCTGTAGTGGAATATCTATATTAATGTATTTGCGATTGTACCAATAAAACAACCTGCGACCGATACCAGATTTTGATAGAAGACGTTTGGTAGTGATATCAGCAACACCCTGCACAATATCATGTTTTTTATTCGCCTCAACAATGTTCATTACATCCTCTATGCCGTCAATAGCGGGATTAGTTACTACCGCATAATCGCCAATCGCCCCTTCGAGACCAGCAATAATGGCGATATCATATGTGTATTGTCGAGAGAGGCGGATAAGCCGCATACACGGCAGTTCATCGAGAAGCCCACTGACAGCAATCACACTATTTTGACCCAAATCATTATCGACAATTATAATCTCATAATTTGTGTAGCTATCCATTAATCTCTGTGAAAGCCCACGGCAATAGTCGGGAAAATCATCAAAGTCGCGCGTTACAACAATAACCGATACAAAGATATCTTGTTTGCTCGATTTTTTATTTGTCTTAGTTGAACTATTTTTTGCCATATAGCTTATCTAACTCCTCGTACACATCGTAAATATTATCTAACTTACCGCCCATTATACAAACATACCCATCATAGCCCAAATTGGCCTTAAACAAAATAGGACGACTATCATCATCTTCGCTCTTAACGAGCACTGTCTTTACCTCAACGATCGACTCCTCGTATTTCATGTCCTTGAGGGCTGGGATAAAACGCACCACGTCGTTATACATTTGCTTATAGTTACTCTGAAAAAAACTTTTGTCAAGATACGCATGTGTGTCAATTTTTTCAGCCGGCGTATCCTCGTTGTCAACCCATGACTCGTGCGGCGTATACCTGACATGAGAGAGTGTATATAATCCCCTGGAGGGAAACGGCATAATAGAGAAAAACGGACCGTCCATCACCGTAATACTAAAGTCCTTTAGGTGCTCCGGCAAACTTACTAAGCACATTTCTGTAACTTCATGCTTCAAGCCAACAAGCGGTATATTTGATGCACGATGAAGCGTGTTAATGTTAGCATACGTGCAATTTAATACGAAGTCGCCCCTGAATTTGCCACCATCAGTAATAACGCACAGTCCATCTGGCGTTTCATCAATCATCGTAACGCGACAGTCCGTGTGAAGCGTTATCCCCGGACGATCGTTAATTTGCCGCAGTAAGTCGTCTCTCAGGGCGTGGGCATTAAAGGCATATTCTTTAACCTTAAAAACTTCTTCAATGAGATTTTTATTAAACATTTTTTGAATGTTTGGCGAAGCTACCGCTATATCTGCCTCGATCTTATCCGCAAAATTCTTGAATTGATGCGCATTAACCTTGGATAGATGCTTGGCAACAGCATAGTATTTATTAAAATCTGAATGAATTGCTGCCCCAAATTGCTTTGTGAAGCGCGGAAAATTAACCGCTGAACGATATCCCGTTAGAATACTTCTCGGGTAGTGATAGCCGTTGTGTACCCTGGCTTGGTTAACATATGACGCCCGAGTCATTGTCTGTTTTTCTTTTTCTAAAATATCAATATTCTTGACGCCCAGGGTGTCGTAAAGGTACAGCGCTACACTCAATCCATAAAAACCACCGCCAATTATCACCGTTTTGTTACGCACGTTTTCTCCGTTTTTTAACTATGTTACCAATAAACAAGCCAACCACCATATAGACAAACAGAAACAGCGGCATATAGAATACGATACCGTTAATGTGGGCGTGAGGCAAAGCATGTCCAGGCATAAGAATTAACCAACTCAGTGCCCCAGCTAATGAAATGTGTAACGACCATAGGAATGAACGATAATACTTGAAAGACGGATGTCGCCTCTTAAGATAGAATAACACTAAATACCCCACAAGTACCCAAACGAGTATCGACTGAACGATCTCACCAACCATACCCTTGAGTGACAGCGGCAAGCTCAGTGCCGGCAATAGTACATAGTTACCTGCGTTTATTGCTAGATACTGATATGTTGAGCCTCTATCTTTTGCCAGCTCCTCCATATTAATAAATCGATTGGCAAATTTATATGATTCAGGTAGAAGCGTCTTTAAGTTACCAACAGCATGTGTTCGCATCTTTCGAATTCCCGAAAGACCCCTCTCCGATGCCCGCTCATTAATCATCTTGAGAGCGGTGTTTGAGGAATGATAGTAATCAGAGAGTGCCATAAAGTTGGTTACGTACGCACCAACAAAGGCCACGACAACCACGACACACGTCATGACGGCGTACCTCCACAGGCTGATAACTTTTTGTTTATTATTGACGAGTTCAAAGAATATGATTGGTACAAGTACAGATATAGCAATTGTTGATATATACTCATAGCCGCCCAGAAGTTTTAAGAATAGTAATATGGTTTCACCGAGGTAGAATAGCCACATTTTCTTCGATGACTTACAGTATGAGTAACTCAGAAAAGCAAAGGCAAACGGAGCAAACATCAGCGGTTCTATCCAATACATGTTTTGGGCGTAGCCGACAATCCACGGGCTAAATGCAACCAGTGTCGCGAATACTGCTGCAGCAACAAAACCAAATAATTTCCTAACCCTAAGGGCTACAAGCGCCATAAGAGCCGCCATGGCTGCAGCCAGAACCACATTGACCTTCTTAAAATACACCGGCAATTTCGTACTGTCCTTTGGTGCTAGTGCAGTAATTATTCTCGCCTGTAGACCGTATTGCGAAGCATATGGTTTGAGCAGACTGGCATCACAACCCCCGGTCGTCATGACTGAATTATAATCTTCATTTTTAGCAACGATTAGCGGCCCGCTATAACCAGATTTTTCCTTGCAACGAGCCGTCTTTTCTACTATAGCCGATGAGTCGCGCTGAAAGCCATCAAACCATTCGCGCCACAAACCGACTCCAAAAATATTACCAAAGAAAGATAAAAACAAAACTCCCCAGACAACTCCAAAAAACAGTATGCTCTTTTTTCGCTCCATAATACTTACCATATAGTATCATAACTTAACAATAGACTAAAGTGACTACCTAAATTATAATAGCGTCATGAAACCACTTTTATCTATCATCGTTACCGCCCATCACGAGGGCCTTATTGCTCATAAAACTATGCGCTCCATTGAACGTGCTGTTAGCCTGCTTCGTGATAGCGATATTTCTTACGAAATAATTATATCAATTGACCGTGGCGATGAAGAAACAATTCGCTACTTCACTAATTATACCGCTCTACCGATCGCTATACACCAATGGGATCATGGCGACCTCGCACAGTCTCGCAATAGTGCCATCACTAAAGTACGTGGCCGTTTTACTGCGTTTATCGACGCGGATGATTTAATGAGCGCTAACTGGTTGCGCGATGGTGTACAATTTTTAACAGCCCATTCCTATGGTAAATATGTTGCTCATAGCGCATATACTATTGAGTTTGAGGGGGCGAGCGCCATTGTCGAAAAAGTCGGCCATACTAACAAAGACCGCGACACCCTGCTGAGTGTACTTTCGGGACGATGGAACTCGGTCATTATTGCGCCAAGTACTTTACTTCGCCAATTTCCGTATACACCAAATAGCCCCGGATATGGCTACGAGGATTGGTTTATGAGCTGCCAGTTCATCCAGCATGGTGTCAAAAATGTCCTCATTCCGGAAACCGCTATCTTTGTTCGCCGCAAAGCTACTGGCTCAGAATGGGCGCGCCAAAAAACCAGTCGCTCAGTGTTACACGCCCACCCATTATTCAGCCCATCACACTTTCGTACCATTAAACTTGACTCGGTCGCCACGCCCGCCTCGGAGCAGCGGCGTCAAACGAAAAACACCATCAAAGAACTGCTGATTCGTTCTCGCATTCCACTAGGATTAGTTAAGCGGCCGCTGGCAATCATCCGACACGGACGCAATGTGCTCAAAAAAAAGAAGTCGACACCGGTGACCGAGGTGCTGCCAGCATGGCTTGATGCTGAATGGCGAGCACTGCATCATATCGAAAAACTAATTTTTCCACCACATCCATTACCGACAGTATACCACACAATTACCGATGATCATTACCGTGTTGGCTTGGCATACTGGCAAGTGTGTCGTGATTTACGAAATGACAGATACGATTATGTATTGTTCGTACCGTGGCTCAAGCGTGGTGGTGCTGATCTATTTGCTCTTAACTACGCCAACACCGCTGCGTCACTCGGCAAGAAAGTTTTGGTTATTGCCACAAATGAAGTTGACGCTAATTACTCAGAATGGCGACCACGACTTAACATCGACGTAGATTTCGTGCCGTTTGGGACAATTACTCGATTTTTCCCGATAGAACAAAAATATAGACTGCTAGAACAATTGATCGAGAATATTCATGCGCCCATACTCCATATTCTCAACTCAGAGCTAGCCTATGATTTTGTGCGAGATCACGCAGTATATATCAAGGCCACTGGTAAAAAAGTTATTGCTACGTCCTATAGTCAAAGTACTGATGAAACCGGACGAGTGTTTGGGTTTTCACACAGTCATCTGCCGCAAATTTATCACCTGCTCTCTGAGATAACCACCGATAATGAAGCCGTTAAGTCGATGTGGGTTGATGAATATGCTTATGATGCGGATGTAATTACCGTTCACCATCAACCACTTGATAGTAGTATGTATACACCAATAGCAAAGTTAGCTGGTCAAAGGCGTATTCTTTGGGCCTCCCGCCTATCACCAGAGAAATTACCTCAATTAGTTGCAGCTATCGCTGATCTATTGCCTGATGATATCCATATTGATATGTACGGTGACGCATCAAGCGAGTTTCCCACTCATAAACTACCCTCGCACCCACGAGTTCACTATCGTGGCGGCTTTAACGGCGTACCGTCGCTACCCATTGATAGCTACGATGCCTTTCTTTATACATCGCTCTTTGATGGCATGCCAAATACACCAATCGAGATAGCCCTGTGCGGATTACCGCTCGTGGCAGCGCGAGTTGGTGGAGTAGCGGACTTTGTTGGTACATATGGACAGATTGTTGATGATATCACCAATCCAAAAGCCTATGCTGAAGCGTTAACTGCTGTTCTGGACAACCCTAAGACAGCGTTTGCTAACGCTCAGTCTCTACGAAAGCAGGCGCTACGTGATTTTTCACAAAAAAGGTTTTCGCTAGAAGTTAGGCGTATGCTTAAGCGATAATTGTCCGTCCTACTCGCGCGCACCCTCATCTCACCCCTAACCGCCTCATTACCAGTCTCAAGCGGTGGAGCGGCATATTCGTGCCACGTACGACCGTCAAAGGTGGAGAAGTAGGCGCGGTAGATACCGACTGGGAAGGGACGAGTGGTCTTGAATTCTTGTTCTTGCCCAGGTTGGATGGTGGCTGGTTGGAGGCAGCCGAGGTCGTAGTTTGCTCCATGTTGGTTACGCATAATGAGACAGGTGCGATTAGTGGTGGTGATTGGTTGGCTCGCAAAGTTCTTGATCTTAAAGGTAGTAGTGACTAGCTCGCCGGCACGTGGAGTGGAATTAGAGAAAGTGATGCCCTGGGTGAGAGTGGGGTTGGGGAGGATGGTGAACTGCGCCCGGTTACCAGCACTAGCCGGCGTTGGCACCGGATACTGCGCCTCGGTCCAGGTCGTCCCCTTGTCGAGAGTGCCGCTAATTCGCACCTTGTATAGACCGCTTTCCCGCGGAATAAACTCCCGGTCATAGGCATAGGTTGCACCCGGCGCAAGGCTGTTGACTGTATCAAAACTAGCGTCAGCATTTCGTCCACTCGGACTAGTAATTGCCGCGCCAAAATAACCGAGGTCAACTGGCTTCGGACTATTGTTTTTAACCGTGAAGCGAATCCGCGTTGATTGCCCGACGTGGGTTCGTTGGTTCTGAATAGTTACTGGAGAAGTTACTGTTGGCGCCGTCTGCACGAACGTTGACACTTCACGACTATAGCCCGGAGCTGATTCTGGATAATTGTTACTCCAACCGTTGCCCTCACGGTAATTTGTGATCCAGAACTTATAATCCTCCTCTTTCGTCAACCTGGTTGTCGCTCGATAGGTGTACGTCTGCCACGGCTCAAGAATAACCCGTTGGCTACCAAAGTCATAGTTATTCCACTTGCTATCACGGGCGGCTATCGCCATAGTACCTAGATCGCGACGCTGATTTGTGGCGTTACGGATAGTAAACGATGCGGTTATTGTCATGTCCGTAAATAGTTTTGACCCGGTCCCCTCCGTTCTCACCGACAGCGGCGATTCAATTCGCACAGATTTCAGCGGCGAACCAAACCATTCATTAAAGAAGCGCCAGAAATTACGATTACCATATGCTCCACAGTGGGCCGTCCCTGGATAGGCGTTGAGCGCACCTTGATTTGGTTGATATGGAGTGTAGTTGTATAAATTAGCTGTTGCTTGATTCTCGATATATACCCATGAGCCGCCGCAGGCTGCGTTTGGACTATACTGGATGTAGTTTGACCGGCCAGCCTTATAGCGATATTCGCCCGGCCGATTAGTATATAACCGGAATTGGCGCGCCGCCATCCGCAATTGATTGTACATGCCAGCGTACTCGCTTGAACAATTCGCCGTATTACCCGGTCCGCTGTCCGGACAAGCAAAGCCCATAGCGTACTTGTACTGACTCTTGAGTGGCCAGACATCAGTAAATAACGACCCCTGTTCTTTCTTTAGCGTCACCAGCATTACTTGTGGATTAATGCCAAATTCTTTTGATACATTCCAAATAATATTGGCCACCGACAGGCCGCCAGCAAACCAGCCGCCTCCTTTTTCAAACGAGGTTTCTTTCGTGCTTGGATTTTCATGATAATCACGCAGGCAGGCATACGGTGGGCCGTGCCAACCACGCTTAGCCGCATATTGCGCTCGCGTACCTCCGCCATACTCAGACGGCCCAGTTCCCCACGTATCGCAGGCTGGCGTATGACTATTAATAAAGTTTTGAATATCTTGAACGCTTGAGAATGTATTAGTGTCATAAAAAACATTGTCATCAATAATTCGTCCAGGGCTCCATGGCGACAACGCCCCTGTTTTTGGCCAAAAAACAATCCCTAGACCAACAACACCAACAACGACCAGTATATATCCGACACGCTTTAGCCAGGATAGCTTCGCACTCTGCAGCTGAATCACTGTAACCCCTCCTTGCGGAACGATGGCCCATTCGTGGATTCTCCAGTATATGCACCTGACGAATAAACGACCTTAACTGACATGTCGGTACCTGATGGTAATTCTGACAGTGGAATCTCGGCCATCCGACAATTCGTCGAGCTCGGACCGGCGTATGCGCCAGTTTGGCGCGAAACTTGACCACCAGACCAGTAGACCGTGAAGGTACAGCTGCCGCCATTTTCGACAATAGCGTTAACGCCGCCATCAATCTGTAGACGCCGTCCGTCGCCACTGAGGCCGTAGCCGCTCACAATCGGCGTTACTGCTCGTTTTGAACCGCGTTGCTCGCCAGGACCGGCTGGCTTATCGGAGCTGCGACCATCGCGCTCTTCTGGCTTTGTCTTACTGTCGTCAACTTTCTTATTGCCGTCTTTGTTGCTGTTATTTTCCTTTGCTCGGAACGAATTAGCATCATCCTTAGCCCGCTCTGTTTGTTGTGGCCGCGTTATCACATAAACAACCGCCGCAATAGCAATCACGACGACCACGCTCACTAAACTAATGATTATAGCCCTGGTCTTCTTTGACGGTGTTTGTTTAACTCGCATAGTGTTGTTTCCCCTGTTTTATCCTATCAGCTTAAGCATAACAGTTAATCGTTGGGTTTTCAATATTTTTGCCAATAAAGATGCTATAATATCCCGTATGAAAGCACAGAAATCCCAAGTTAAACCACCATTGGTGTCAATTATTACCGCCACCTATAATGACGAAACATACATTGAGTCCTCAATTCGCTCCGTGCTGTCACAGGATTTTACTGATTTCGAATACCTTATTATTAATGATGGCTCAACCGATAATACAAAAAAAATCGTTCAGCGCCTTCAAAAAGAAGATAGCCGCATTCGCCTCATTAATCAAAAAAATAGCGGCCTCGTGGCTTCACTCAACCGCGGCATTACCGAAGCGCATGGCACTTACATCGCTCGCATTGATGGCGACGATGAATGGTTGCCGCACAAGCTAAAGACCCAAGTCGCTATGTTGGAGAAAAATAAAAACTTGGTTCTAGTTGGTGGTGGTGCAGAGATTATGAACCAAGATAGCGTACCAACTGGTTTTATTTTTAATGTTGCTCGTGACGAAGATATTAGACTTGGCCTTTGCATTTTTAATCAATTCTGCCATTCATCGGTCATTTATCGCCGCCAGGCGGCACTTGACGCTGGTCTTTACCCTGACACCTGTCCAGCCGAGGATTATGACCTGTTTAGTAAATTTGCCGAACACGGTGAACTTGCCAACGTACCTTACCCCGTTTTTCGCTATCGCATCAGTGACGGCAGTATCTCGGCTAAACGCCGCGATGAGCAAAATCGTCTCGCTAAAAGGTTTTCGCTTCGCAACTGGGATATCGTTCAACCGACGGTCACTAGTCGTGCCGACATCAAACGTGCTTTCGCCTATTATCTCAAAAATCCAATTAACCATGATTTTGGAATTAGCCACAAGCACGCCTACACGTTTGTGCTCATGCGCATTGGTTATCGTATGCTTCAAAAGGGACAGGTTGGTAAGGGGCTCCGTCAGCTTTGGAACGTGGCATCAACCGGGCGCACTGCCGCCAAGATCGTTGTTAAGTGGGGACTTGATATCATTAAGATTAAGCTTAGACCATCACGTCGAAAAACAAAAACAGCAGCTTAGTAGTACGAAGACAGAAGATCACCAAACTATTGGACGGGCTATCCTTTTCTATCTGTGATCGTGGCGCCACTGCCGCGGAATCAATGTTAATCCCCCAAACGACTGCCCAACCACTGAAAAGTCTTTCGTGATAGTAAATTCCTCGGCACGATACGCAACATCGTATTTTACCGACCCATCATGATTGAGGAGATTAACATCAACATAGTACGATCCCGGGCCTAAGTTTGCCTCGATGTCAAGTGTCAGCTTTTTATCTTTTGGTAGCTCAGAGAAACCCTCACGATTAGTAATAAAATTCGATACCAAATCACTGTCCTTGCGATACAAATCAACCATGATTGCTCGCGTCTTATCATGGCGCCAAGCAATATCAAACGAGATAGTCTCGCCAACCTTAAAGCTACGCTGCTTTTTACCTGTCGCGCCGCAAATTGTAACATCAACATTTTCACCAGTATATTGCCGATTTCTATCAATACTTGCGTCAATCACTGCTTGATTAAGCCGACTATACTCATCAGCCACCTGTACCGGGTCCCCCTCTTTGATAATTGTACCGTCTTGGATTAGCACAGCACGATTACAAAACTTCTTGACTGTTTCCATATCATGTGTCACCAGGACAACTGTTTGTCCACTGGCCTTATACTGCTCAAATACGTCGATACACTTGCGCTGAAAAGCTTCGTCGCCAACAGCCAACACTTCATCGAAAATCATAATATCGTTACGTGCCTTGATTGCTACCGAAAACGCCAATCGCACCTGCATACCCGACGAATAATTTTTCAGCTTCTGATCCATGAACGGTTCAAGTTCAGCAAAGGCAACAATCTCATCATACATTGCCTCCATCTCTTTACGAGTAAACCCGAGTAGCGCTCCGTTCAAAAAAACATTATCTCGACCAGACAGCTCTGGGTTAAAGCCGACACCCAGTTCAATAAATGGTGTCAGCTTACCATGTAGCTGAATACTGCCGCTCGTCGGTTGATACACACCAGCGAGAATTTTAAGCATGGTACTTTTTCCTGAGCCGTTCCGACCAACAACCCCGAAAAAGTCACCCTGATCAATAGTAAAACTAACCCCGTCTAGCACTTTCTGGACGGTCTTTTTATTTCGTTTAATAATGTTAACAAAAGCATGCTTAATGCTTGAGTTCTTGGTCTGCGGCAGCACAAACTCTTTATGTATATCCTTGATTATAATCGCCGGCTTTGCCATCTAAATATCCTCCGCAAATGAACGTTGCTTACGCTGGAAATGCCACCACCCTAGCCCAAATAACCCGATAGTTGTCGCAATCGGGATGAACCATAGTAGCGGGTTGTGAAATGTCTGCCAAATTGTCTGAGACGCTGGGTTATTAGGCATTAATGCGTACCGAGCATCCTGAATAATTTGTGTGACTGGGTTTAAAAACGCCACCTTCTGGATAACTGCAGGCATATAGATGATGGCAAAGATGATACCACTGGCATAGAACCCAGCCTGCAACAAAATCTCCCAGATATACGCGATATCACGAAACGTTACGTAGAGTGCCGAGAGTAGCAGAGATAGGCCAATTGATAGCAAAAATAACTGGGCAATTATTGGGATTAACAACAACCATAACAAGGTTGGCATCAAACCACTCAGTAGCGCAAAAATTATCACCACAACCATCCCGAGACCAAGGTTGATCAGCGCCGAGACAGAACTAGCAACCACCAGGAGGTGTCTCGGGATTGCTACTTTACGAATTAGTTGCCCATTTTCCACTACCGAACGAGTACCTACCATCGTTGCCTCAGAGAAAAAATTCCATAGCACGACGCCAACTAATAACCAGACGCCAAAATATTCAATCCCTTTACTGCCCTGTGGGAACGCATAGGTAAACAATACATATAAAATGCCGAATATGAACAGCGGCTTCAGAAGCGACCACACATACCCGAGGGCAGAGTTTTGATAACGAACCTTAAAGTCCGTGCTAACCATTGCGCGCAAAATTGCCCGATTTTTTTCATTACCAAAGAGATGTTTCACCCCCCGATTATACCAAATTACACCAAAAAGATATATACTTGTAAAATGAATCATGATCAATTACGGGTCGTTATCGTACGAAATGCCGCACCTCATGATTTTGGTGGTGGCGAGCGATTTCCAGTGTTCTTAGCCCAAGAACTACGAGAGCTGGGCCATTTGCCGGTTATTTTTAGTCACCACACAACACTCGGTAATTACGCTAAGCACGAACGGTTGACTTATCGCCGCTCTTGGTGGTGGTCCAGGCAAAACTGGAGTGGTTGGCGAGTTGTATTAACACCACTATATGTACTTTGGCAGCTGCTACTCACTTTGTATTATATTATCCAATTTCATCGCTACAAAGCTGACGTTGTTCACCTGCAGAGTAAGGATGATTTTATTGCTGGGTCAATTGCTGGTAAGCTTATCGGTGCTCGCGTTATCTGGACCGACCACGCTGACCTCAAGCATGTCTGGAAACAGCTCGGCGTATGGTATAAAAACCCGACTGGTAAGCTGGTTGCTTGGGCGGCACGCTTTGCCGACGCAATTACCCTCGTTAGCCAGAGTGAATGCCGCCTTGTCTCTGATAATCTGCCGTCAACCTCACCAATTCATCACAAATTAACCGTTATCTATAATGGTGTCAACGACCAGAAGCCACCACACGCACCCATCAAAAGCCGCCTGTTCACGTTCTGTATTGCCGGCCGTCTGGTTGTTGATAAGGGAATTAGTGAAGCAATCGCTGCATTCAAACGACTTCACGCTACACATCACAACACGCGCCTCATTCTGATCGGTGACGGACCAGATCGTTCACGGTTTGAGAAACAAGCCAAAGGGTTACCGGTTACTTTTCGCGGCCACCAAACAGACCCCCTCCCTGAAGTTGCCACCGCTGACGTATATCTTCATCCAACATACCACGAGGGGTTTAGTGTTTCACTCGTTGAGGCCAGTATGCTCCAGCTACCAATTATCGCCACTGACGTTGGCGGCAATCCAGAGATTATTCATCATAACAAGACCGGCCTCCTCGTCCCTGCAAAAGATTCAACAGCACTGCATCGCGCCATGGAGCAGCTATATTCTAACCCCAAGCTTCGCGTACGTCTAGCCGCCGCTGCCCGCCGTCAATATCTCGCCTCGTTTGTTTTTCATACCATTGTCAAAACACAATTTATTCCTTTGTATGAAAACGGTTTATAATATACCTATGAAGATTCGTATAGAAACCGCCGCCCTCACCGCTCCCAATATATCTGGCGTTGGTCATTACACCCGCATGTTGACTAATAGCCTGGCTCGTTATTCACCGCCGGGAACTGAGGTTTCAGCGTTTTATTTCAATTTTCTGAGCAAACATCAAGATCCCATATTAGACGGCTCAGTTAAGCATGAAAAACACACGCTCATGCCGCAGCGGCTATTTGCCAAGCTCCAGAGTTACGGTCTACCGCTACCGTACGACCTGCTGTCTTCACCTGTCGACGTCGCTATTTTTCCAAATTTTGACCGCTGGACAACCAGTAAAGCAACCATCACCGCCGTCGTCATTCATGACCTCGGCTATCTTTATTTTCCCGAAACGATCGAGCGGCGCAATTTGGCCCACTTACGCCGCCGCGTCGCTCATGCAGCCCGAACAGCAAACCTTATCATTACCGTCTCAGAGTCGGTCAAGGCGGAGATTATCACCGAATACGACGTGCCAGCCTCAAAAATTATCGTCACGCCAATACCAGCTGACTCAATTTATTCTCAGCCGGGCGTAATTGACGTCGCCACCAAGTATAACCTACCAACCAAGCGGTATATCTTTTCGATCGGTAACCTCGAGCCGCGCAAGGATTTACCGACAATGATTGCTGCTTTTCGGGCCCTGCCAGAAAAAGTCAGAAAGCAATATTCATTGGTACTGGCTGGCGGTAAGGGTTGGAAGACCGACGCGACTGAGCGTGCCATTGCTGAAGCTCAGGCTGCGGGTGAACACGTCATCCGTCCGGGTTATATCCCTCAAGAAGATGTACCCTCATGTTATCAGCAAGCAGACCTTTTTTGCATGAGCTCCATTTACGAAGGATTCGGCATGCCGATTGTTGAGGCGCTGACTAGCGGTACGCCGGTTGTTGCCTCCGATATTCCTGTACTCCGCGAGGCTGGTGGAAATGCGGTTCTTTACGCTCAGCCTAAAAATCCCGACGACTTCATGAAAAAAATGCTCTCTATCATCGCTGACCCGCAAAAAGCACGCCTTGATATGAAAACTGCGGTTCAGGCTCATCTCAATACTATTTCCTGGCAGAATAATACCGATCGCCTCATCGCTGCTTTCAAGGAGGCCATTGCCGCTAAAAAACATCGCACCAACTAGGGTTTATGGGTTATACTTATCATTATGGCTCGTTTCAAACACTACATCACCAACCACGCCACCAAACTTCGCTACCTCCTTATCGGTACCATTAATACCGCCATTGATTTTGGTATATTGTTTATGCTAACTTGGCTTATTAGCACACCAAAAGAATTAGCTAACATCATCTCAACCACCATCGCCTTTAGCTTTAGCTTTGTTGCTAATCGATCGTTCACCTTTCGCTCACGCACCGGTAATGTTCGTCGCCAGCTACTCCTCTTTACCCTCGTCACCCTGTTTGGTCTCTGGGTAATCCAGACTATCATTATTGCGCTACTCGCGCCAATTTTCATTAGCTTTAATTTCAGTCAGCCAGTAGCACTGTTTATTAGCAAGCTCATCGCCACCGTCGCCAGCCTCATCTGGAACTACCTGCTCTATACCAACGTTGTCTTCAAAGATTAAGAGCTCTTCTGCGAGATTACTAAGTGCCGTGCACGGCCCTCGCCCTCAGAGTGGGTCTCAATATCGCTATAGTCGCTCGCCACGTGATGCACCACCCAGCGATCGGCCGAATTTAGTTCAATAATTTTCGTCTCGCCCGTCCGCCGCACTTCTTCGATCCAGCCGCGCGCCTTGTCAGCAATCTTTTCGGCATGCTGCTTCTTATAATCAGCGATATCAACATTCACTCGCACCAGCGCCGCCTGACGGTTACGCAAAATTGCTGACACCACCGCCTGTAAACTCCGCAGTGTCTCCGCATTCCGCCCAATCAGCAAGCTACTGCGCTCACTCGATGGCACAACAGCCTTGATAACATCGTCTTCAACGCTAACCTCGACATCCAGATTGAGATCAAAGAACGCCAAAAAATCCTCTAGGTATTTCTTGACAAATTCAATGGTCGCGATTTGATCCATATAGCCTCCTTAATCCTTCGCCTTTATCCGCGTAATGTTTGCCTCGGTCGCTGTGGCCGCTCGTTGCGAAGCGGCTTTTGACTTTTTTGCTGATGCGGCAGACTTGCTCGTAGATTTTGGCGAACGCTTTTCGCCGGCAATTTGTTGCATTTCCGTTCCGTCTTGCTTGAGAATAATGGCGTTTTGGATATAAGCAGCGATGTTTGAGGTTGCCATGTAGAGCGCCAGCGCCCCTGGCAAACTGATCATAATAAGGAACATAAACACCGGCATAACCTTCATCATTTTGCGCGTGACAATGGCGTTAACCTCAGTTTGGTCAGCGTTCTTACCCTCGCCCGCCTCCATCAGCACATCACGCAACCGCTTCTTGTTGTCCGAACTTGGCGACATCTGCTTTGATAATAAATATTGCAAAACAGCGGCCACCAAGGCAAGGATGAGCAACCCAATTGATACACCACTTGATGATAACGCCTGCTTCGTCAGGTCCATCAGCCCCAAGAAATTCTGGTTAAAGTGATCTGGATTGGCGATCAAGTGCTTGACCGGCTCCCACTGCTCCATTACGTCGTATGTGTACTTAGCGAGCTCTGAGCGCTGCAATACGAATATCTGCACCACACGGTAAATCGCGATCAGTACTGGCAGCTGGATAAGGAGTACTAGGATAGAGCTCATCGGCTTGATGTTATGCTTTTTGTACACATCCATCATCGCCATCGCCCGCATCTGTGGATTATTCTTATATTTTTTGTTCAGCTTGGCAAGTTCGGGCTGTATCTTACGCATCGCTTTGGCTTGATGGAGCTGCTTCTTAACCAGCGGCCACAACAGAAAACGCACAATTATTGTAAACAGTACAACGCTAACCCCAAAGTCGCCGCCTGGAATTAGCGCATAAATTGCCATCAGCAAGTTAAAAATTGGTTGCACAATAACCACATCAAACATGTTCATGTCCTCATTATACCAGAGGTGGCGCTATTTATACAGCCCCGCCTGTGAAAAGAGTTGTTTTACTGCCGTCCTTAGGTCGCTATGTGGCATCACCAGCACCTCCGGCGAAAACACCATAATAACAACATCAAACCCACCCCGAATATGTGGCAACTCGAGTCGGATAATTTCGTAAATTCGGCGACGTACGCGGTTGCGTTTGACGGCGGATTTAAGCACCTTTTTACTAATCACTACCGAAAACCGACCATGGCGACGGCGCGGATTGGCAATATATTTCATGGTGAGCTGCGATGAGCGAATTGCCCGCCCGCGCGCATAGACGTAGCGCAGACTACCATGACCATGAAATCGGTTGACGTGACGTAACATAAGTCCAGTATAGCAAAATCCCGCCCTGTTAGGCGAGGCGGGAGTTTGCGTTCTAGATAGCGATTTTAGCGCGACCCTTGAGGCGACGACGCTTCAGAACAGCGCGGCCAGCCTTGGTCGAAACACGAGCTCGAAAACCGTGCGTCTTGGCGCGATGTCGCTTGTGTGGTTGAAATGTTCGCTTTGGCATATCGTCATTTAGTGTAGCCTTTTTTGACATTTTTTGCAAGCCATGGATAAACTTTCCACCGTTTCTGCTGTTTTTTCCACATATTTATCAGAGGTGGTTCATTGCTGTGGAAAAATCACCTCGAGAGTCCCTGAATTTTATGATGGCGCCTGTGCTTGTGGAAAAGTCTGATTTTTTGCTATAGTAGGGTTATCAACGTAGTTCCGAGGGGGAAGGTATTGTGAATAGTCAAGCTATTTGGCAGGGAGTGCTGGGTGAAATTGAGGTTTCAATTCCGCCATCGTCATTTTCGACCTGGTTTAAGTCGACCGAGCTTGACATTATATCTGCTAATGAGGTGGCCGTCCTATCACCCAACCCCTTCGTGTTGACACAGCTGGAAAAACGCTACTATCAGCGCATCGCTGACGGCTTGAAGCGAAGCGGCCTTGCGGTCTCGACGATTCATTTTCGACCCAAAAAAACAGCTGCTCGAAAGCAGCGCCTCAGCCGTGATGAACCAAATTCAGCGGCCGCCACCCAACCGATCATCAAGCAGTCTAAAAAATCAGCAACCAACCTCAACCCGCGCTATACCTTTGACAACTTCATCGTTGGCTCGAGTAATGACTTGGCGCACGCCGCCTGTCAAGCAATTGCCGCTAGTCCTGGCACCAAATATAACCCGCTTTATCTCTATGGCGGTTCGGGGCTTGGCAAGACCCATTTAATGCAGGCCGTTGGTAACGAGATTATTAAGCGCCAACCCTCCGCCCGCGTGCTATATACCACCACCGAGACCTTTGTTAGTGAATTTCTCGACTCGATTCGCTTCAAGAAAAAAGGATTTTCCGACAAATATCGTAACGTCGATGTCCTGATCGTTGACGATATGCAGTTTATCGCCAATAAGGAAAAAACTCAGGACGAGTTCTTTCACACCTTTAACGACCTACACCAAAACGACAAGCAAATTATCATCAGCTCTGACAAGCCGCCCAAAAGCATCCCTACCCTGACCGACCGCCTGCGCAGTCGCTTTGAGTGGGGCATGACGATTGACGTGCAGATGCCGGATTATGAAACTCGCTGCGCTATCGTTACTGCCAAGGCCGGCCTGAGCAATGTCGAATTATCCGCCGATGTCGTCGAATATCTCGCCACCAATTTCAAGACCAATATTCGCGAACTTGAGGGGGCGCTCAATCAACTCCTAGCCTACGCCGAGATGCAGAACATCACGCCCGATGCCGAAACCGCCGAGGGGCTGCTCGGTAATATCAAGCGCTCTCGCCCGCAACATATCACCGCCAAGCAAATTATCGACAAAACTGCTCGCCACTTTGGCGTTGAGGTCAAGGATGTGTGTTCACCAAAGCGCGATAAATACATCATGCAGCCACGCCAAATTGCCATGTACCTGCTGCGCAGCGAGCTCAAGATGAGCTTTCCAAAAATTGCCCAAGAGCTTGGCCGCAAAGACCACACCACCGCCATTCATTCGGTTGACAAAATTAGCAAGGAGATGCTTATCAGCGTCAACATTCGTGAACAAATTAATGACATCCGAGACAAACTCTATGTGTAAAACCTGGGTAAAACGTGCGCGTAACCAGCGACAAACTTGTGAGCGACTATCCACCACCTTGGCCGTGCGCAGACAAACCTCACACCACCGCGTGGATAATCAGCATATTATCCACGACATGATACACAGCCAATCCACTACTTTTTCCACCGGCACAGCACTGTTACCACCCCTGTTTGAACACAATATTTACCCAGTTTCCACAGCACCTATTATTACTAACCACTGAATAAAAATAAGAAAAGGATTATAATAAGAATATGAAGCTCACCGTCACCCAAGAAAACCTCGCCAGAGCCCTCGCTAATGTCGGGCGCATCGCCGCTAGTCGTAACGAACTGGCGATACTGAATAACATTTTATTACGAACCGATGGCTCTCGGCTGGTCGTAGCGGCGACGAATCTGGAGATCGCCTCTACCCAGTATGTTGGCGCCAAGGTCGAGAGGCCCGGCTCGATAACTATCCCAGCCCGACTAGTGAGCGAGTTTGTCGCCAGCCTGCCAAGTGGTACGGTCGAGTTGGAGGTTAAGGACGAGCATCTACATCTGACCGCAGACAAGTTTTCATCCGTTATTAATGGTGTCGTGGCGGATGAGTTTCCGGAGCTACCGACAGTGGATGAGCAGACGGCGGTGCGACTGGATATGAGTGCCGATGAGCTAAAAAAGGCAGTTTCGCAAACCATTATCGCGACGTCTAGTGATGCCACGCGGGCGGTGTTAACTGGTGTGTACTGGCATACCTATAATGGTGAGTTGTATCTAGCGGCCACGGACGGTTATCGGTTGGCGGAGAAACGGCTGATGAGATTTGACGGTGAAATTACCGCCATCGTGCCAGCATCGACACTCCAGGAGGTGCTGCGGAGTCTCGATACCGAAACAAGTGACGTAAGTTTGTTTTTTGATGAAACGCAGGTTGGGTTTCGGACGGATCACTTAGAGATCGTGAGTCGGCTGATCGATGGCAAGTTTCCAGATTATCGTCAATTAATTCCTAAACTCGCCGAGACCGAGGTAGTAATTAGAAAAGCCGATTTCCTGCGCATCACCAAGGTTGCTAGTCTCTTTGCGCGCGAGTCGGGTGGCGGCATTACCCTCAAGGCTAGTCACGAGCAAGCGCTACTATCAATCCATTCAATTGCTTCGGAGCTCGGTGAGAATACCTCTGAGGCTAGTGCCGAGGTGTCGAGCGACGGCGAGATTACGCTCAATTCTCGTTATCTGATCGAGTCACTTGGCGCCACTGATGGCGAGACTGTCACCTTCTCGTTTAACGGCAAACTGTCGCCATGCGTCATCCGCGAGCAGACCCCCACGCCAGATTGTATGCATATTGTTATGCCGTTGAAGCGCTAGGCTAGTTGAGTGATCGACCGTCTTGAGTAATAGCAATTCGTCGATTATTATCGTAATCAATAGTGATATTGTAGGCTAATTTATCCTCAACAGTAACAGTAAATGATAGCGTATTTTTTCCTGATGATGTATCACGTACGATATCTTTTATCGTTGTTTGTGTAGCGATACGTGATAGTTTGTGGTCATAAGAATAATCGCTCATGATTAGCTTCTCAATGTAGTCAGTGTCATTGCCGGTTAGTTGGTTAGATAATGAATTGCCGTACTGATCATTTTGGCCGCTCCAGTTGACAACTAGATACGGGCTTCGTAGTCCACGCATTCGTGAAAAGTCATCATTACAGCCAAAATAACCGTATATTAGCTGATCAGTTGGTAGGCATGAAACGGTTGTACCATATTGATACTGGGCATCCTCGTCAAGATTGGTTTTTTGTGACCACGTATATTCAACGAGATACGACTGCTGTAGGCTTTTAATATCAACAATGAAGTTAACGGTGTGGATGTCTTTCGCTTGATCACGAGTCTGCTTGAATGACCCATCACGAATAAGGATGTCTTTAATGGAATTGTCCGGCAAATTGCCAGCGTAATTGTTACGGATGGCGGTATATAATGCGTGACGGATTGTTTCGAGGGTTTTAGTGTCGGTCGGTTTACCATTCGTATATGTACTGAGGTTTTCAATATGCATTTCTCCGCCAAGAGGGTTGCGTAGCAGCAGCGTATAGGCAATCGTAGCGATAATAACAACGCCGATAAACCCCGAGATAATGAAAAGTAGTTTTTTATTATAGTGCAACATTGCCACCGCCTCCACTTGTACTTGCTCCAACATAACTTGCTACTGCCGACATGTCAACTTCTGGGTAGGCAAACTCATCTGGTAGGCGACCGAGCCACGCCTTTGTCTCGTTGATCTTACCTACGCGAATGAAACCAGATCCGCCACCCGATTGTGTACCATCACCGCGCCCCTTACCGGGACCACTACAGCTTGCTTGGCCAACGATAACAGTATCACCGTGAATGCCGAGGACGACACCAGTATGTCCATACCGCCCACCGTTCCAGCTAAATATTGCTCCAACCTTTGGTGTTTTGCCGGTTGGCACGCGCCTGTTGCTCCTTAAGTATGACACAACCGCCTCTCCATTTCCGGGTGTATAGACGCCTTTTGTAGAAGTGAACTTGTTTAAAAAGAATACAGAGAACGACACACAGTTTGATCCCCCACCATTACAATTATTCCACAGGTAACCACCCATAGCCTTCTGGCTTTCATTGTTCTTATTTTCGCCGTAATTCATCATGAATTTCTTTGCCTGCTCTTCGTTGAGGCCACCTTCGGAGATGGTGCCGCCTCCACCTCCACTATCATCACTGCAGTTAGTAGCGGCACCAGAAGCCGCTGCGGCTGCGATAGAAGGATCTGGCTCCCAGCTCATGGCTTTGTTAGCATAAGCCGCGCGAATATCGGTTCGTGGAATACCAGCACCAAAGAACTTCTTTACCATAATAGAGGTTGCCTCGTTTACGTTGCCCGAGGCCGTCATTTCGGCAAGAACGTTTTTACGCGAGGTCGGTGCAAGATTCTGGAGCTGCCACCAGACGATAGCTAGTTGCACCTCGAGGCTGGTAACATCACCCTGGACGCCAGCCTGCTGTTGCCAGTAAAGAACGGCTACGCCCGGGTCCCACTGGGCAATCCCCCACGCATCACCCATACCGGCTGGTTTGCTCGGATTCCACGGGTGATACTTACCGCCGGCCTTGAGCGGGTTTGGCTCGGAGCCTTTATTTTGACGAAGAATTGGATTACCTTTTGACTCCTGATATAAATTACCAACGATTGCTGCTGCGATAAACTTTGGTGCACCTTTGGATATAAAATAATTAAATGCTTTCTTTAGATTATCTTCACCGACCAACTCTCCTGCGGCATCGCCCGCCCGCTGTGCAGCATTTGGTGAACAGTTTGTATCTTCAGAATTATTACTAAAAAGGATACTATTGTCTTCAAATGTCGCGCGCAGTTGATCGGTATTTAGTTCGGCAAATACCGGTGAGCTCCCAAAAAGCAGCGAAATAATTGATATAATAATAGCGACTCTTTGCAAGGCTAATTTTCGTTCCATAATTTCCTCGCTCGCTCTCTCGCGTTATCCGGTAGTATGTTACCACCAGCTTCCCGCCACGCCTCCCTGCCGGTTGAATATGCGATGAGCTGTAAATTGCCGTGATCATCTTTCTTTAATATGACATATAATGTGCGCGATGGATTGGTAGTCGCAACATTGGCGGCAATTGCTTTCAGAAAAATCCACTCATTTTCGAAGTCAATTTTTTCGAGAAATGTTTGTCGCGGTGTTGTCGTAACTTGTAGGTTGGTAAAAGCAGCGGAAGCCGATTCGCGCAATATTTTTTCTGGGATTGTAAGATTTTTAGTTGGTCCTGGATTTAATGGAGTGTTGTTGCGGATAACAACTAGAATAATGACGATTATCAGTGCAATTGCTGCAATACATAGCCCAGCCATAATCGTCAACGATCGCCTATCGTCACGTGGCTGCTGGGAGTAATAACTCATGTTATCTATCATAACGCTACTGGCTCCCCGCTTGCGGTCCGAATGGTGACGGCGTTATCCGCGATAGTAAACTGTACAGCATACGCGGCGGTGTTCTTAACAGTCACGGTGAATGATATTACCTTTTCGTTAAAAACCACATTAGTGATCGTCCCAGACACAAGGGCATCAGAGGTCACATGTTTACTTACGTAGTGGCGAAGAATTGCTACAACGAGCGAATTTTGGGTGTCATCATTGATGAATGCAGCCAGTGTTTTATTGGCACTATTCTTCGTATCCCACCCACTGAGGACTAACTGCTGTGTGGTTGGCTGGCCACTGCCACCGGTTGGTCCCTCGTACTGCCCACCTCCCGACCGGGTGGTAGAGCTATCATTAGACGACTGCGGCGGAGTCGACGGGTTTGTGGGTAGCAGCAGAATGACGACAACGACCGAGGCAGAGAGTGTGACGAATGATAGCGTAGCAATAATTGCTGTTTTGTGTGCTAAAAGGAAGTCTCTCACGTCGCCCGCCCTCCAATTTTTTTCGGTCCAGTGATTACCCACATACCCGGTGTACCATTTCCTTCGCCAAAGTGGAACTGGCTCGTATCAAAGCCGGCTTTATTTTCAGTATTTGAGCGCTTATTCGGGTCGCCAACGAGGAACTTACCATCAGCAGTCTTTCCGCGAATAAACATAATGTGACCACCACGAATAAACGGGGTTGCGCCACCGACCGATATGAGAACCAGGCCACCTTCGGATAGGCCTTTTGAGGCATTTTCGGCACTTGGCTGCACTTTCTTGATCGTAATACCGAACTTATCCTTAAATAGCTGAGCTTTGCTTTCCCATATCCAATTCGAGCCACAACGTCCACCGCCTATCTGGCCACCGTTTTGGTGGAAAAACTCAGCCATTTTTTCTGGATCAACGGTTGTATTGCCGACAGTTGAGACAATAGCAGCCATAGAGGTTGGCGCGCAGCCACACTCACCAATATTACCAATGCCGTATTTTTTATTCTTCCACGGCTCTTCTGACTGATAGTACATCTTGATCTGGTCGAGATTTTCGCCAGTTTGGGAGTTTGAGGCGTTATTAGACTGATTGCTGCCAACAAGTTCTTCGTCGTCTTCACCGTTGATGGAGTTTTGGATCTGATAATCCATTAAAAAGACGGAGATGGCGGCGAGGGTTCTGCTGTCGGCGGTGTCGATTGAGCCAAAGTCGGTGTCGGCGCTTGTTTTGCCATTTTCGCTTTCGACAACAGGACGATAACCGCCACTGGAGAGCTTGCCAGTACTTTGCCTGGTACTAGATTCATCGAGAACGCAGCCGGTCATATTGGTCGAGTATTCTGCTGAGCTGACATCGCTACAAGATTCAATAAACGATTTTAGCGGCGTATTGTCTTTTATATATCCTTTACTGACCAATGCCTCAATGTCGTCTTCTTTTTCTATATCAACACTTTCATCAATCCACCCAGCCTTTGCCAGGATCTCTCGTGCCTCCTCAACACCCATATCGTCCTGCTGTTTAGTGAAGCCCGTACACCCAGCGCCGGCAAAGTTCACTGCCGGGGTAACGTCGCGGCCATTAACCTCGGACTTTAAGCCAAAGTCTTCGGCATAACCACAGTAATTTGCCGAGTAGTTATCGCTCGCGTTGGCGGCGGTTCCAAATGAAAGCGCCATTGCTGGGAGGCGGATAATATTAGAGAAGATCGAAGCAAAAGAATTATTGTAGCTGCCAGATTGGAGCATCATCTGACGCAAGTTAAAGGTGAGGCTGCCGAGGAACGTGTGGCGACTGGAGGTGTCGAATGGGCTGAGCGAGGCGAGGTCGTATTCACGTTGTTGTCGCTCGTTAGCGAGACGAACTTGATTAAAACTAGAGAGGCCTTTTTTAGACAATACCGGCAGATGTTTTGCTGAATTTGCTGCTGCAAAAAATGCACCAGCCGATGTTCCGAGCATGTCACCAAACTCCCTACCCTTGGCATTGGCAATATCATTATCACCGACGATGGCTTTAAAAATTGCCTGAACTGCTGCACTTGTGGCTGCTTTGGTTATTTCGCCTACAATGACAGAGGTGATCTGAGAGATTGCGAAATTACCCACTGCCTTGACAATACCACCGATAAGTGTCGGCGCTGCTAAGGCTGTCGCTGCTGCATCGACGGCCATAGCAGAATACATAGCCTGATCGCTCATGATGACGTTACAGGCGCCCTTGGTGGCATCTTTGTATTGATACATTGCCTGGATGGCTGGGTGGCGACGAACCTTAAGCCCGGGGGCAAACTTTTCAGATAGCGGAACTTTATTTTTATTGACACCCATAGCGGAGAGCAGAAGTGGTGAATCAAGAGCCGACTCGGCTTTGCCATTGCTGCCTTTGTGGCGAGAGGTCAACATTGTACCAACGAATTCCATACCGGCAGCAGTCATTGCGAAACGCGGATCAAGGCCTGAAGCTTTTTGTTGTGATCCCGGCGAGAGAACCATATTGGCTATTGGTGGAATAAGTGCTGCCATTTGCGCTCCGGCAACACCTCCAACAACAAAATCAGGTATGTGTCCGGCGATACAGGCGCCTGTTGCGAGGGTATAGGCCGAACCAGCACGCCGCGCACGCTTTAGTTTTTTATCGGCATGTGCTTTGGCTTTGTTGCCCGACTCTTCAATGTCTGATTGGTTTATTTTATCATCAGCACGATATTCTTCGGATGGGGTCTTCTTTTTTTCACCGTCAGAACCGGTTGGGCTTTGATTTTGTCGGTTATTCTTTTTGTTTTCTTCGGCCCACGTGGCCGCTCCCCCGTTTCGCTTTATGCGCTTAAACTTACTAAAGAACTTTTTGGCGAGATATTTACTTGACCAGACACGAAACCGCATATTAAATGCACCCGATCGACCAAGAACCTTGGCGGCAAGGCCGCGGTTTTCTTTAGCGCTTAAAAAACCAGGCAAGTCTTGAGCCTTGATGTGTTTGCCGTCAACAATAAATTTTTCGGGGTTACCATCGGGGTAGCCAAATCTTTTCAGGTTAAGCGGTTTGCCTTTAGTATCGGCCGCCACGACACCGTGCTTTGCGAGACGGCGTAAACCTTTATTTGAAATCGTGCCGGCCTTGCACTTCATCTTTTTACTATTGCAAACGCCGGGCTTTGTGATCATATTCGCCAAGTTTTTTGCGAGACGTCGTTCAGAGACAACTGAACTAGAATCGTTGCCAAGAGTTAGGTTTTCCATGAGATTGATGAGCATTGATGCCGGACCAAACACCGAAGCCAGCAAACCACCACCAACACCAAATAATATCATTAAACCAGCGATACCGCCGCGTTTTTTAGCAAGAGCGATGAGCTTAGCGGCTTGACTTTTGGGCATAGTTCGATTAGATTTTTCTGGTTGATAAAAACCACTTTGTGGTCCTTGATTTGCAGTACCATTCTCTTTGTCTGTTATTTTTTGCGCGGCATCTTCAATGTTGGTATCTCGATTCGCCTGGTAGCCGAACTGGTCATTATCAAGGCTATCATCCCTTAAACCAGCCTCTATCTGGTCAAGCGCTGCTTGCTCACCAGCATTCAGTCGCTCCGATGAATGCTCAAACGGATTTGCTCGCCCATCAGCATCGGAGTCGGTCGTGGTGTCAAATCGTGGCGGTTTTGTTGCTGTTGCCATATGCCTCCAATTATACTACACTGCCCCGTACCCGCCGAGCGGCGTTTCTGATGGTAGTTGGTGTCGAGAGATCGGCGAGGTGTTGATGAGTTCGTATTCGGTATCACTGGCCTGAATCTGGATGTGAACGTGGTTTTGTCCGGCAAAGAATAGCCCCTGCCCCACCGGGAAATTGGCGAGGCGTTTTTGCTCCTCCTCGGTTAGTTTGAAGACACTGGAAAGGACATCAACGGCGCTGGTTGACTGCTTGAGCAGCAGCTGCATCGACGAGTTAGCGACAATGGCTCGGCCCATCTTGCTACCCATAAAGTCCTCGACGTCCTGGGTGATGGTCGTGAGACCGAGCTGGTATTTGCGGGCACGCTTGGCGAGAGAAAATAGGAAGTTGGCTGAGTCGTCGTAGCGCATCAGCTGCCACGCCTCATCGACGATGAGCATGCGCCGTTTCTGGTCGGTACGCGTAATATTCCAGATGTGATTGAGCACAATATACATGGCGATCGGCCGCAGTTCGTCCTCGAGGTCGCGGATATTAAAGACCACCATGGTGTTATTGATATCGATGTTTGATTGCTGACTAAAGATACCAGCGAAAGTACCCGAGGTAAACTTGCGGAGCCGTTGGGCGAGGCTTGGCCCAGTGCCGCCCATATGAAGCAGTGTATCGTAGAGGTCGGCGATAGTTGGTGGTGTCGAATGGTGTGTCAATGGGTCGGCGGTAATGCCGACGCGAGCATAGGTGTCGATCAGCGCTTGGTCAATATCAGCCTCCTCGGCGGCCGTCAGTCCAGCGACAATTTGTCCGCCTGCTGTCGTCTGTGAGCCACCTAGCATCTGTCGCAACAACCCATGCAGCGTCACTAAGTTCGCCCTCAGCGCATCGTCCGCCTCATCGGTATCAATCACTCGCGGCAGATCAAACGGATTGATGCGGGTGTCGCTGTTGAGGCTCAGTCGAATGTAGCTGCCGCCAACGGCGTCGGACAATTTCTGGTATTCGTTTTCTGGGTCGATAATCACGATGTCTGAACCAAGCATCATGCTGCGCAGCGCCTCCAGCTTGACCGTGAATGACTTACCAGCACCAGATTTAGCGAACACTACCATGTTGGCATTCTCGAGGGAAAAGCGGTCAAAAATCACCAAGCCGTTATTATGCATATTGATACCATATAGCACACCCTTGCCGTCAGTTAGATCGGCCGAAGTAAACGGAAAGCTGGTAGAAATGGCGCCGGTATTCATGTTGCGGCGAACCTGGAGCTGGTCGGTCAGCTGCGGAATGGTGCTATTGAGGCCCTGCTCTTGTTGGGCCGAGGCAACCTTAGAAAATACTAACTGCTGGCCAAAAATTGTCTCGATCTTGTGCTGGATAAAGTTGAGTTCATCAATGCTGTCGGCATAAATCGTAATGTAAAGGCCAAAGCGGAAGAACTTTTCCGAGCCGATCTGCAGCTGATTGCGTAGTTCCTCGGCGTCCTGCAGGGCAGCTTCCATCGCTGGGTCGCGCACCTTGCCCTTCTCGGAATTGATGCTGAGGCTGGCCTCAAGCTGCGTCACTTTCTTGCGTAGGTTGTTGAGTACCACCTGGGTATCAACTGGGTAAATGAACATACTGATATCCAGCACCTCGTCGATGTTGATCACTGAGCTGAGCCAGCCGGTGTATAGCTCGCGCGGATACCCGTAGACGTACATAGTGCGGCCGTATTTTGAGCCGAGGCGGAAATGGTCGGATTTGAGCTCGAGGCTGCTCGGGGCGATGAAGTCACGCAGGGTTCTCACACCGGTGAGAAAAGCCTGCTCAACCTCGGCCTGCTCGCGGGCCCGCTGTTGGGCGGCGATATCAATGGCGTCTAATTTCTTTTTCCTAGCCATGTCGTGCTCCTCCATATCCATGTGGCGATTCACCTTGTCCCTTGCGGACATAGGTTGTCGCCAGTTCATCGGCACCAACACTGAGTGGCTGCTGTGGTGCCACGTCAGGGTTGTATGAACTATAGAATAATTCGCCCAGCTGCTTGGTATTAAGCTGCGAGCTCTTCACGCCCATTTGAAACAGTCCACTCATTACCGAATCAACTCGGTTCTTAATTTCATCCTTGGCCTTTTCGTAGGCGGTTTGTTCAATCTTGGTGACGGTGTTGTCTTTCTTGCCGCCGAAGAAGCTGTCGAACAGACCCTTGGCCTGCTGCTTGATAACTTGCATGTCGCCGCTCTGATAATACGGCACAACGATATAAAAATCCTTGTCCATAATATTGGCTTCTTGGGCGAGGACATCGATGAAGTTGATATAGTCGTCCATCAGCACGTTCAGGAGCATATTGTCTTGGTTGCGGCGAATGTCAATCAGGCGGTCGATATACGGCCCGATGTCAACGCGCCGTGAGCGAATGAGTACTTGAACCGGAAAATATAACGAGTTAAGGAAGTTTTGGTAGCTAAATTCAATTCCCTCGCGCTCGCGGCCACTCATCAGGTCAAAGTTAATTGACTGACATTGAACAATCGCCCGAAAGCTGCCGTCATTCATGATGATCATGTTCTCGCGCATCTCAGAAAATAGCAGCGTGTTCTGGGTGCTAGTTGGGCCTTTTTGCTGAGGCTTTGCCTGGCCAGTTGGCTGCTTGGCGGGTTGTTGCGGGGCTGGCTGTGGTTGGTTGGGCTCGGGTGCGGACGGTGGGCTGGGGGCTGGTTGTGCCGCGGGTTGTGCGCTTGGCATCGGCTGTGGCTGGGCTGGCGCCTGCGGTAATTGCTGTGGCAGCGGGCTGAACTGATCAGGGTACTGAGCGTACGGTGAGGTTGGTTCTGCGGAGACTGGGTCGGGCCCAGAGGCAATAACCCCCGGCATGGTTGGCAGATTTGACGGTGCGCCAAACGGTGGTGTAGCGGCTGCATCTGGTGGATAGTGATATGGTTGCTGTTGCTGATCTGGTTGCATAGACATCCCACCTAGTGAAGCGAAATCACGACTTCCTTATCATGTTCTTTTTGGATGCGACCGGCCTCTCGTTGGAGCGAGGCGACTGACAGATCGCTGTGATTACGCGCTAAGTCCATTATAGCAGGCGAGACGGGTGCTGTGCTAGGGGGCACCTGGTCGGCGTGGGTCGTCGTGGTCGCCTGCTCGCTGATGGGCGTAATGATGGACTGCTGCATAGTTGGATAGGGGTTGAAGGTCGAGGTCTGTAGCGAGTAGACTTGGCTGTCTTGGGTGGTCTGGGTGGTTGGGGTAGTTTGGGCTCGCTGCATTTGCTGGACAATTTCATCATGGCGTCTTTCGTCGGCTCGCTCAATGAGTGTTTCAAAGGCGCGGGCTGTCTTGCTACTTGGGTCGAGCGGGTCTTGGGCGGTCTGGGCCTCGTTGTACCAGTCCGCCTGCATCGAGCTGTTCATCACCGAGCTGTTTGGGTTATCGACGCCGCGCACCGACCAGCCGTGCGTGTCCACCAGCGTCGCCAGATATGACAGCCGGCGATTGACCTCGGCCTGGTCATACCCCTTGCCGTATTGCTTTTCCTCAATCCGCGGGGCGATCACCTCGACCATTCGCTCAATGCCATCGGCTCGCCACAGTCGCTGCTTGGGCTTGAGAATGAACGAAATAACCGCCGCGAGGTAAACCTCCATTGGCTGATCCTTGCGCAGCGGCAAGGCTAACGCCCCGAAAAACAGCGCAACCGGCACCGGGATAATCGCCAGTGGTGGCAGCACCGAGAATAGCCCCCACGCCAGCGCAATCATGCCGATCGCGACGATCAAGAAAATAAACTGCTTGAAACTAAACGGCCCGAGCAGCTTGTCTTCAGCTTCCACATCCTGGGGAACTTTGTAGACAGCCATTGAGTATTATTATAGCAGACTCTGAATGCCTTTGAGGGCGTCTCCTTGCTCACGAGTATATCGACCCTTATAGAGCTCGTCTGTTAGGACGGTTTCAATACTCTCATTGAGGAATTCCTTTGTATCAGGGGTTAATTGCGCAGCAATATTGTACTTTTGCATCATATCAAGCGTATCCTCGAGGAATACCGTGTCACTCGCTAGGGCCTTGTCAGCACTCAACTTACCCTTCTCAAAGGCCTTTATCATATTGCGTACCTTGAAGGCGTCACCGGTATCCTTGATGGCATTGGCTTGTATATCAACACACTCTGATCCACCCAGCCACCATGGTCGTGCACTATTGTTTTTCAGCGCAACACCAAGCTCCTGAGCGAGGTCGTCTGTCAAATTGTTCATCTGTACCTTGCTGAGCATATCAAGCAGTGGTTTAGCACCACGACTACTTGCAATCTTGCGACCAGCTGCATTCCTGATATCGTCGGTTGCTGGTATATTGCCGACAGCGTTGCCACCAATGAGGCTGACTGTGTCGGCATCGCTCACATTGCTGCCGTTGAGAATCGCAGTAGCGTTCTTAACCGATTCTTCGTAGGCGGCACTCACCGTTTGAGCGGCAGCGGCGGCGGCGCGCCGCGACCCAAGGTCATTACTCATACCTGGAATTGATGCGTAGTAAGCGTCCTCGATACCACCAGCGGCCGATCGAAGCTCTGCGCCGGTATTGTCATCACGCATGGCACGAGCGAACTGATCGTTGAGGACACGATCAATACCGCTCTTGCGTAGACCTTGAACCGCGAGAGTTTGATGTGAATCGCGTGCTCGTTGTACAGCCTCTTGGACTGCGGTGTTATCGGCAACATTTTCTGGCAATTCCCCGTGTCCAGTCTGAAGCGCCGTAAAGCGATTGTCGAGCACCTGCTTCTCAGCATCAACCATCTGACGAATAGACCGTGATTGGAAATCCTGAACGATGGCCGCCTGGTTGGTGCTTTGATGTGCGTTCCACGCTGACTGCAGCCTTCCTTCGGCGATATTTTTATCTTCACCGACAGAGCGCCTAAACTGGTCAAGCTTCCTGTAGTTAGCAGTTTCGGTGCGCTGCACGTTTGACTGGTTACGCAGCTCCTCCAGCATATCCTTACGGTTTTGCGATGACTGCGCCAGCCTGCGTCGCCATGCCGTTGGGGTGAATCTGCTGTTTGGACGTTTGTTGAGTTTTTTATGTTTCGTAATCTCGCTTTGCTCTTTTGCCCAGTTCTTAGATCGGTCAAATAAGCCTTTACTGCGGTCGTTAACGAGACCGGTGAACTTGCCGAGGAGCCCGCCACCCAACTTAATCATCAACGGCGTTAGGGCGAGCGGTGCGATCTGGACTGCCATACCGAGGATATACATTACTGCCCCGTTCGGGCCTGCGGCGTTTTGCATAATGACTGAGCCTGCCAGCTGCGCCCCACCAAATGCCGCTGCAAACCCCGGGAAAAATATCAGCATCGTCAAGAAGACGTCCTTCCATTTATCAAACCACTTCTCTGTGCCTGGCAACAAGTAAGCCACAAAAGCCAGCGGCGAGACGATGATCAAAATAACAATCAACGCCTGACGGGCGGCCATAATGATAACCACGAGAAGGATAACGAGTCCAATGCCGCACAAAAGCGGTACAACAAAAGGAAGTAGCTCGGCTCGCATATGGAGCCCCGCAGCCAGCGCCGCACCGCCGGCGGCACCTCCCAAAATCTGGAAGGTGACCTCTTGCCAGGTCATGGGTTCAGACGCTGGCGCCGATCCGCCTAGGGTAGCGACTGTGTTACGAATATTCATGAACATGTCTTGGAGCGCACTTCCGGCGATGTTTGATAGGTCGAGGAGTATAGCGCAGACGTGAAATGACAGATTAACCAGTATCGCCGCGACAATCAACCGAGGCAACATCTTTTTGATGCCATAATTGGAGATGCCCATAGAAGTAACTTGTGAGTAAATAATGACTATGAACATGACGATAAAGATACCGTTGGCGATATTGCGAACGATATTCCAGGCCAGAAAGATACCGCTAGTCTGATTACCCGTCTGAAGCGGCGGCACCACGAGGAAGCTTTTGAGCACCCCAAACATCCAGTCGATGGAACTAGCTAACCACGCCGAAACGGGACAAAGGATCCAGCCGATGCCGCCGGCAACCTCGCACGAAGATGCAGAGTTTTGGCTCGGAGGGTCAATTGATAGTGTGGTCGATTCTTTATTTGTGTAGGTGTTTGGCGCAGTATACGTGAATGTCGTTAGGGACACCGAGGTCATTGATCCGAGGTCGCCTGTTGACGGAAAATGAATGACGCGGACGTCTTGATTATTGGCTACGGTTTTCTTTGACATGTAGACCAATTGGTCAGACCCTAGATTGACGGCCTTTAGTTTGTCGACGTCGGAAACTCGCTCAAATGTCTCGTTGTCGTAGGATATTTTGCTACTATCCCACTTCGCGTCCGCCGCCAACGCCTGGCCTGAGGTTACGACCGTACTCAAAAAAACACTGACTAGGAGGCCCACCGCCAGCAATATAAACCATTGCAACCATCGCATCGACGATCGCCCTTGTGAACGTAACCACTCCATTACCAGCAATGGTAGCATTTTTATAGAGAAAAGTCAATAGTTTTTAGCTGGTGGCAGGTGGATTATTGTTTCGATTATTGTGATTATTTTGATTATTTGGCGGTGCTGAAGGTGGGGATTGCGGTGGAGCCGGCCCTCTTCCTGTTCCGGCAACGAATGTTCTCCCCGTCGGGGTGTCTGACGAGACCGCCTCGGTGATATTGTTAATTTCTACCGTAGAATTAATCGCATTTTTGACATCATCTGCTGTTACGCCACTCATATCGTGTGGCACTCGTAGCTCCTGAGGTTCGGCTACTCTATCGCTGTTTCGTATATTTTCAAGCTCTTTGCGCGCACTACCTGATATCGAGGTATTGATACGTTTATTGTCAAGCACTGAGGCTGCCCTCTCGGCGGAGACACCGACCATTTTCTGGCTGCCCTTGGTGAATTCAGTTTCACCAGCGACCTTAATTGCACTGGATGTCTGTCGTGCCAATTTTTCATCACTTAATCCGCTGACTCCCTTGGCGGTCAGTTCGGCCATTTGTTGCTGGCTAAAGCTGACCGAGGTTGCCCCGTTCTGTTCCATTTGGTCAATGGCCGTTCTACCCATTTCAAACAGGCCGGCATGGTCATCTTTCATTCTGGTGAGGGTTTCCGCCATGCGGCGGTTGCTGATAGTTCCACCACCCTGGAGATACTCGTACATTTGTTCGGCACCGTGCTTACCAGTTGACTCTAATTTTTTAAAGGCAATGTGTTTAAGTATCTCATTGTCTCCGGCGCCCCTCAGTGCAGCGGCTGCATCGCCGTTGTACCGATAATCAAGCATACGCTCTGCTGTCTTGCGCTCTTCGTCGTCCACGGCATCTTGACCCTCGGCAGCACTGCGAATACCATAATCTCCTCCGAGGAAGCGGTTATTTGCTAGAGCACTCTCGTTAAATCTTTTACTGAGACGAGACTTTCGATTTCTCCAGAGTCTATCTAGGGCTCCGGTACCCTCCCATGCCCCGGCTCGCATAAGGGCTTTGCGGCGCTGTCGTCGCTGTTTGCGGAATTTTTCCATTTCACCAAGTCGTGAGTTGTCGTATTTGTTTTGTGCCCAGTTTTTGGCACCGCCACCGAGGCGACCACCGGCGTTGTTGATGTGCTGGCTGATTGCCCCGGCGACGTCAATGGCTTTTTTGAGGACACTCCACACGGCGATGAGCGGCAGGACTTTGATCAGCTCGCCAACAATCTGCATGATCATGTCGTTTCCACCCCCGGCCTTAACGATAGCCCCCGCCAGTATGCCACCGCCGAACAGCAGGCCGATTGTCGGAAAGACCATGAGTAGCCCCACAAAGATCGAGCGCCATTTACCAAAGAGTTTTTCGGTATTTGGCAGGAGAAAGGCAACAAAAGCGAGCGGCGAGATGACGATGAGGATGACGATGAGCGCTTTGCGGGCGATTAACAGCACAGCGACGGTCGCCATAACAACTAGCCCAGAAACAAGCGCCCCAATCAAGACTGCGAGGGCGAGAATCCCGGCGGTGCCTGCGGCAAGGATGGTTAAGGCAAAGCCCCCCCATGTACCGCGTCCTTGACCTGATTGAAAAATTTCATTTGCTCGAGTAATCTCGTCACCGATGCCGCCGATACCAGCACGCAGGCTATAGCCAAGGATATTAGACAGGTCGACAGCAATTTGACAGATGTAAATCGATACGTTCACCAGGATTGCAGCGATGATAAGGCGAGGCAGCATCTTTTTAATGCCATAGTTTGAGATGCCAAAGCCGGTGAGCTGAGACATAATAATTGCCAGGAACATTATGATAAACGCACCATTGGCAATGTTGCGCATGATCCCCCAAGCTGCCTGTACCTCATCTCCAGAAGCAAGGCCCGGCTCAACCTTTAGGAAGTTGTCGGCAATCATAGCGAAAGCTGCGTCTGAAACATTAGCTAAGAAATTAACCACCGGACAGATGAGCCAACCAAGGTCTTTGATGGCACATTCTGGTTTTTTCTCGTCGTCCTCGCTTTGCCCAGAAGGGGTGTCGGTGGAGATGCCGGAGAGGGCGTCGCTGATTTCTTTTTCGTTATACTTTGATTGCTCAGCAATACATTTGACATATTCCTTAGAACTCGCCACAGCACCGCTTGACGGCATTTTATCTTTACAAGCATTCATCCAGCCATCAACCTGGCTTTCGCAAATTTGTTGTGCAGGCCCTCCGCCTCGTGACTGGACACACTTCTTTATGAGGGCGCTACGGATAGCTTTACGGGTATTTTCAGTAGAGTCGGTCTTTGCTGATTTTGCTGCCCCCTCGGCATTGCTTGACGCCCATGCTGCGATCTCTTCGCATGACATCTCCGGCTTTGCGCCGCTGGGGAGGTCATAGGGTGATTCAACTTTGGAAGATAGGCCCACTTTTTTATTTGGGTTTGGGATATAATAAAGCCCTTCTGCCGATGTGCCATCAGCTAAAGCAACGTTCACTGGCCGGTTACCCTCGTGTTTGAGGAGATCTTTTATGTTAGCCGGTGCACCTTCACCGCTGGTAAAGGCTCGCCACTGGGCTTTGCAGCCAATATTTTGGCCCGATGAGAGTATTGACATGGCTAGTGAATAGTTGACCAGTGCTGAATCAAACTTGAGACTTCTGCCGGCCTTTTTTTCAAGAACTTGAATTGCGTATACACCTCTGTCTTTCGGTATATTCCACTTGTCTCCACTATATTCTGGTTTGTCTATGTTGCTGAGACAATCAAGATTGGCATCATCTCGCCATTCACCCTTTAGGGCACAAAACATATCAATAAAAGAGCCATAGCCGAATACACCTCGAGTGGCCGACACCACTTCTTTACAGTCAAACTGCCCATCATTATCACCATCAAGAATCGGGCCAACGGTCGTAGTAAAATTTCCGCCCCAATCACCACTTGCAATACTCCTCGCCGTAAGATTCCCACCAAACCCGGGGCCACCATTACCATTAATGATACACATTCTCATAGCACGAGCAAGTAGAAGCTGCTTTACCTGTGTGAGCTGTGGTGAATAATCAAGCGGAGTTCGAGCCGCGTTAGCGGTCGGTGACAATGCAAAAAACGTCATGAGCATTGGAACGACTAACAGCGCAGCCAGTCCAACCAAGGTAATGCGAATACGTCGATGCGGGGTCTTTTTTTGCGTAAGCATTATGAGAATATATTACCACGCTATTGCTAGTAATTCAAAAGAAGAGCTAAAAACTAGCTCTTCTTTTGTCAGATGCGTCATTGACCGCTATTTAGAAAGAACAGGACCCGAGTGTGAAGATCCTACAATCTTCCACCTATTTACTGTTGGATCCGAAGCAAGTGTGTAGAATTGGCCGTCTGGCGTAGAGCCTCTTCTATTCCCGTCGTAGGAATAGAAGTGCGTGGTATACGTTTCGAGTGACTTGCCCGTTTTGGGGTCAACCACCACGTCCGACTGGCCGGCAGGAAAGACCTCAATGTCTTTTATTTTCCAGAGCTCGACATCGTCTTCGGAACTACCGGAGTTAGACCTAATCTGCTCTGCTCTTTTATGAATGAGCTCCATTACTTTACGTTTAGCGAAATACTCTTCATCCGAGACCTTGCCGGCCCGCATCTCCTCAAGCAGCTTGTCCATGTCCATTTGGGGATTCAAAAAGGCTTCTGATGCTAACTTTTTAGCATACTCCTCGTAGTTTTGCTCTACGTCACTATTCGTGTAAGTAAACCTCCCGTAGAGGGCAGCTTGGACAGCAAGAAACGGATCAGTGAGCATCTTTTTTGGATCTCGGTCCGCAGATGACTTCTTATAGTAGTCACCAAAGGGTAGACTATCTTTCGGGTAGAGTATGGGCTCTGTCTTATCTTTCGTACGGCCAGACTTCTCCAAGTAGTTGATTTCTGCTTGGAGAATCTTGTTTCTCTCCTCTGGTGGTAGCTTAATGAATTCGTCGTACGGTATTTTATCAATTTTTTTTACTTGTTCGTCGTATTCTTCTCTGGCCCGCATTCGTGCTGCCACTTCTGGATCAACAGTCTCAGACGGTGATGGTGAGGCAGATGGTGACTCTGATGGGTCTAATGAAGCGCTTGATGATGGGCTTTTCTCTGGTACTGCTATACGATCGCCCCTACCGCAGCCTGCAAGGCCCACTACAACTGTAGCGCCGAGAGTAACCCCGGCTAAGGCCTTTTTAAGATTATCCTTAGCCCTCTCAAGAAGAGACGGCCTGTCATCTAATGAACTACTTGGGTCATGGTTGTGTCCTGCCATAACGCTTGGAGTCCTTTCTCTGGCCGGTGGCCAGTCAATAAGAGTAGTTTTAATCCACCTCAGAGTAGATAATGAAACTCTGAATAACGTCATTGTAACACATTATGAATATTTAGCAATACCCCCGCGGCAACAAAATAAACAAAACAACCCTTATGCTTTAGAAAAAACGGGTTGTTGAATAACAAAAATCTAATTCTGGCGCGCCCGACCGGATTCGAACCGGCGATCTCCTCCGTGACAGGGAGGCGTGA
>ERZ773069.118-NODE-118-length-57340-cov-14.548800_pt1 | contig 57340 bp, 36 predicted proteins | sample MGYA00580619_ERZ773069 | MGnify/ENA primary metagenome ERZ773069 (study PRJEB29015, sample SAMEA2738007) | human oral metagenome | biome: human oral; feature: human-associated habitat; material: dental | place: China | collected 2108 ...
AAAAAAAAGCCTCACCCCCAGCCCCTCTCCGAATGGAGAGGGGCTGGGGGTGAGGCTTCTTTTTCTTATATCCTTTCCTATAAATGCCTAATTGGCTTGTAATAGGTGCCCTTTTGAAGCCTTACTAACGCCCTTTTGGAGTCTAATTAAGCACCTTTTCTTATGCTACTTTATAACTAACTGATTTCCTTTTAGTTACAAACCTACTTTTTATCTGTGTTTTTGCCGTGATTTATAGGTGTTTTACCTGAACTTATGTAATGTTTTTTCGAATCCTCATCTGCGGTAGAAGTCCTAAGCCAAATCGGGTATTAGACCACAAAATAAAATGTTTTTTGTGTTCGAGGATGATAAAAGAATAAACAGTTGAGCGTCTTACTATGTTTTTTATGGCTATTAACTTAAACGTTTTCCATGCCGTAAGGGGTATCACGGTGTTTACGCCCCTCCCTCTGGGGGAGGGGTAAGGGGGAGGGGCTGGTTGGGGCTGGCTGTGCCAGTTGAGGCTTTGGGCCGTTAGTGCTTTTTGATACTCATATTAAACCCAGCACAGATTCCCATACCATTCAGCATATTGCTGTAGGTGGTACGGATAGTAGAGAGGCCCGCTTGAGCAAGGGAATTGTTCGAAACATCGTTCAAAGCCTGTAGGAAACGGTAGTAGGCTGGGGCGATGTGATAGAACTCTAACTGTAATCCTTCCTCTATACCATACTTTGTCTTTAGCTCTGCCAAAGATGCTTTGGTCTCACCTCTTATACCTGTGTAAGGTTCAACGTTCAGATGAAGTGTGTAAGTCTTGCCATTGATTGTCGCATCATCGAAGACATAGAACTGCTTATAGAAGTCACTACTGAAGTCGAAATCATCGTCAATGTCTGACAATGGGTTCAGAAGTGGTTCACTTGCCGTTGCGATAGGGATATACTCTGTTTTCAAGTCGTATCTTACAGCCACACTATCATAGCTGTTGCTCTTACGTCCCTCGATATAGTCAGCGTAAGAATAGTAGCTCATCACCTCCTGCATATAGCCACCCATATTTTTAAAACAGTCAATATAAAGGTAGCGCAACTTCTTACTCTTGACGCGCACAGCATAATAATCGTGTGTCTGGGCAGGGTCGGTGAAGGTAGCTTGCAGCTGCAGGAAGTCTTCTACATTTGCTGAAGGGTCTTTCTTCATACGTACCATACGTGTGGTAATATTGCTGATACCAATTGGTTGTGGAATCTCCGTAGATGACTCGACAGCCTCTAAGCCCTGCGCTTCAACACGCAACTGCACCTTATCGCCCGCCTTCTGCTGTCCAACGACACGATAGCGACCATTGCCCAAGGCAGTCACCGTTCTCGTCTGTCCGTTCAATTGATAGCTGATTACTGCATCATCAATCATCACATTCTTCTCTGTTGCGTTATATTGTTTCAAAGGTATGCTACGTGACACCGTGATATAAGTGGTGTCGGAAGTAGAAGGCATACAATAGACAACCAACTTTGGCTTTGCATCAGGCAGATTGCTGACACTGAAATCATCCTTGCAACTCATCACCGATAGGGCAAGGAAGAGGAGGAAAAATATCTTTTTCATGTTCGAAACTTAGAATTTAAATGTGTAACTGAACGATGGAATCACAGGGATGAACGCTATGTTCTTTATCTTCATCTGGTTATTGCTGTCGATTTTCACACGTACCCAAAGTGAGTTCAGGTGGCAATAAGCATTGTAGAAACTGAGGTTCCAGATGCGCTCATGCCCCTTCTTGGTGGTATGATGGAAGTCGAAGCCGATGTCAAGACGGTGATAAGCCGGCAAGATAACGTTGTTAGGCTTTTCGTAAGCAAAGTTCAACGTGTTGTCATCAGATGAGTTAAAGGTCAATCCTCCCTGCTCCTGCGCTGGAACGTCAGGCAATCCGATATACTGAGTAGGGATTGTCATGCGGTTACCTGTGCGGAATGTCCATGCTGCAAAGGCTGCAATCTTCTTTGTGATGTTCCATCTTCCGGTGAGGGTGAGCTTATGTCGGTTGTCAAACTTATCATAATACCAACCATCGTAGAAGTCATCAAACTTCTTCTCAGTCCATGAGAGGGTATAAGAACCATGTAGTGTGAGGTTGGAAACGTTGTAATCAGCATCCAATTCAATACCGTAAGAGCGACCATCACCCTCCATAACCATATAGTCCCAGTTGGCTGCTGGTGGCTCCAATCCTGCCCAACTTGAATACTGCAGGATATGACTTGAACGCTTGTAGTAAGCCTCCAACGAGAGCAACCAGTGCTTGTTAGGTTTCATATAAGCTCCTGCAGCCACCTGCCAAGAGCGCATCGGGTGTAGTCGAGCCGTCGTTGGCACCCAGTAGTCGGTTGGAAGATCGAGGAAGGAGTTGGCAATCTTGTGTACAAACTGGCTCATCAGCGTGTAGCTTGCCTTAAGAGACAGGCGCTCCGTTGGCTGGAACTTCATCGAAAGACGTGGACTCAGTGTTGCGAAGGTCTTACCGCTAATATGGAAGACATCGGCATTCACACCCCCGTTGAGGCTCCATTTCTCGTTGAGCATCATCTCGTCTTCGGCATAGAAGGTCAGCTGATGTGCCACATTCTTATTATAACTGTGGGTCTCAATCGTGTCAGCCTTTGCCTCACTGTTGGTTTGATAGTTATCAAAACGGTTGTAAGTCTGTGGCTGGAAGCGATGATAGGTATAGTCCTGACCAAAGCGAATGTGATGACGAGGGCTTGGACGGAAGTCGAAAGCTGCTCGATAGCCGATGTCATCAATAGATGAACGATAGCCATGAGACGTCAATGTCAGCTGTTCTTTCTCTCCAGGGCGTGTAAATCTCCACTCGTCTGAGCTGCTAACGGTTGAGCGATTGTGCGTATAAACGGCAGTGAAGTTAGCAAAGAGCTTCGGTGAGAACTGGTAGTTCCAGTCTAAGGCTGCATTGAAGTTACCCCAGTGGAAGCGATTCACATAGATGTCTACGTCGTTATAACCACTGCTATTGTTACTGTGCCACTCGTCTTTTGCGTCCAATCGGTCCTCGCCAGAGTAGACACTCAGCGACATTCGCGAACGTTCGTTGAAGATATTGGTCAGCTTGAAGTTTAAGTCATGGAAGAAATACGACATACTCAACTTATCCTCATCCTTGCTATTGTGATTCATTATCGCAAAGGCAGGACGTGTGAGGAGGTCCATCCAGCTACGACGCAAACCGAAGTTATAGGATGTCTTACCCTTTCTAATAGGTCCCTCGATATGGAAGGCACCATCGAGTAAGCCGATACGATAGCTGCCATGGGTGTTATAAAGGTCGCCATCAGCCGTACGAACATCGATAACACTCGACAGACGACCGCCATAACGTGCTGGGAAACCGCTCTTATAGAAGTCGACATTCTTCACTACATCGGCATTGAAAGAGGAGAAAAGACCCAATGCATGGTTGGTATGATAGAGAGGTGTACCGTCGAGTAAGAAGAGGTTTTCGTCGCCATTACCACCATGAACGTAGAGGCCGCTGGCAAGTTCCATACCGTCAGCCACACCGCTCGTACGCTGTAAGGTCTTGATAACGTCCGGACTACTCAACAGTGCGTACTCCGTTTTAATATCTTTCTGTGAGAGAGAGAGTTTTCCAGTCTGCGTTTTCAACAAAGGTGAGTTCAGGTCTGTCGTCACAACCACCTCATCCAACTGTGCTTCGCTTTGCAAGATGATGTCATGGTTTTGGTTTGCAGATAGGTCAATGGTCTCAATAAGGGTTTTATATCCTACGTAGCTACACCTTATCTCGTGTTGTCCTTCGCCCAATGTGAGCGAGAAATGTCCGTAGGCATTCGTCATCGTGCCTTGTCGTGTGGTGAGGTCGTAGATAGTTGCATTGATAAGTGGTTCTCCGTTACGGTCTTTCACATATCCACTGAGCGTAAAACGCTGGTGCATCTTGTCCTCATCAATGCCCCGAATCATTCTTTCTTTTGGCGCTTCGTTTTTCCATGTTACCGCACCAATCCCATTAGCCTTATGTGCATACAATCCCAAAGGGCTGAGCCATAAGGCAGCTAATAAAAACTGTTTATTCATCTGAAAATAAATTTAAGCGGTGCAAAGATAATGCTTTTAATTCATAATTCATAATTCAAAATTCATAATTATGATTACTAATATAATTCAGAATTCACAATTCATAATCCATAATTATGATTACTACTGTTAGCTGTGATTTATCGCTGCAATTAACTTGTCAACTTGTCAACTCGTAAACCTGTCAACTACCCATATCATAAAGTTCAATATTCAAACCTCAAAGTTCAAAGGTAAAAGAGTTCAAAGTTCAAAGGATAAAAGCATTAGCGTAATTAGCGAAATTCGTAGTTTCTTTTACATTTTAATTGATGAAAGGGTAGGGGTTAAAGACATGTTATTTCGGGGTCTTTGTATGTGTTTTATTATCAACGAGTTGTGAAGGAGTATTTTTAAAGGTGCTTGTTAAGGGTTCAAAAGGGCGTTAGTAAGGGTCTTAAAGGGCACCTTTTGCAAGCTAAAAGGGCGTTAATTCGAATGCAATTCACGCCCCTCCGATTTTCAGTCTGTGAATAATCTTTACGAAAGTTGACAAGTGAACAAGTAGACGAGTGAACAAGTTGCTTGCGAAGAGAGACAAAGTAACATAGTAAGTGGACAAGTAAACGAGTAGACGAGTTGACAAGTTAGACGAGTGAACAAGTTGTTTGCGTAAGAAGACAAAGTAACATAAGAACAAGTTTTTCTCTTCTTATAACAAGTAACTCGTCAGACTCATCAACTTATCCTTGATAATAAGCAACTGGTTTACTTGTTAACTAAAAACTTGTTCTTATGTTACTTTGTCTTTTATTTACCCTGTCTACAAGCAACTTGTTTACTTGTCCACTTTCCATGTTACTCTGTCTTTTATTATTCTGTCTTTTATTATTCTGTCTACAAGCAACTTGTTCACTTGTCTACTCGTTGACTTGTCCACTTGTTAACCATGTTACTCTGTCTTTTATTTACTCTGTCTACAAGCAACTTGTTCACTTGTCTACTCGTTGACTTGTCCACTTACCATGTAACCAATTAAAGTATCGAAATCACATGATAAAGATAAAAATAGAAATGTAGACCCCCAGAATTTGTTTTTAACAAAAAGATTAAGTAAATTCGCACTTGCTTGTTAAATTCATGTTTGATGGAGTTAAGTTCAATAGAGTAAAATAAGTTAATAAAATGACTATAAAGGAGATTGAATATTTGAAGAGCGGTAGTTATATATATCTATATGACAGATGGCTGAAACTTGGCTATAATGATGAGTACAGGATAGTTTATACTGATGATCCATTTTTTTTAAGTCTTGGCTTTAAGAAATCTGGTGATTATTATAAATTATATCTCTCACGTGAATCTGTTTACGAATTCACAGCTATTCGCAAATATATTTATTGCATATTTTGTGGAGGAAAGTATACTCCAAATGAAGTTGTGAAAGACGGTAAGATTATCTTATTCCCTGATATAGACACCCAAATACACATCTTAGGTTTTCGAGATAAAGGAGGGCATTATATTGAAATTCCTTATGATAAATTCATAAGCGAAGTAACTGACGTTTGGGAAGAACGTACCCCCATTGAGGGTTTCAAATTTGATGTAGAGCCAATTGTTTATCTTAAAAAAGATGGTATTTGGTTGGTGGAGGAGTAAAACAAGGACATTAAGTTGCATCTTTTAAATAATAGTTGTGTGGTCATAAGGTTCAAATCAAAAGATATTCCTGAAAATATTGTTATCCCCAAAGGTGGTACTTTTGATGATTAGGATTATCCTTTCACTTCACATAGTTTTACAGCTGGAATAAAAGGAAGAATTGAGGTGCCAGAATTTACAATACCAAGAGATCTTGGAGTTTCTATTAAAGATGGAACTGAAATCTGGAAGATAACACGTGATGGTAAGCAAACTTTATATGCAATAATGGGCAAAAGTAAATTTGAAATTATTGAAAAATGAAGATAAAAATAACAAAAACTTCTCGAGTTTTATTTGAGGGGAAAGATTTGGCTTTAGCCAGCTATTATGATTATAACAAAAGAAAGAGGTATTGGATTATTTTTTCTGAAAATTCCATTCCTATAGAATGTGAAAAACAAACAAATAATGATTTCGAGCTATGGTTAGAACAAGGTAAGAGTTATCCATATTCTGCTTATGAAAGTAATATGTATTGCATTTACTTGGGGTACAAGTATGATGTTGAGAATATATGGCATGGATTATTCATACTATCCCCAAACGAACGTAAGACAAGAAGATACTTAAAGTTAAATGATCGTGATGATAGTCGAATAGAAGTTCCTTATGAGGAATTCATAGCTTCATCTCCAATCATTTGGGAAGAGCGAAAGCCTATTTCTGATTTTGTTTTTGATGTAGAACCATTAGTCTATCTGTTCAAAGATAATTCATATGTTGAAGAGAATCTGCATGGTGCATGGTATAAGAGAAACATCAAATAAAGCGCGAATGAATAACAGTAATCCGATTTAAATAAGAAGATACCTCACAGATACTTGTCATCCCTACTTCAGAAGATATGGATTATCCATTTACTTCCATAGGATTTACCTCTGGTAACAATGGTAGATTAGGAATACCTGAATGGAATGTGTTACAAAGGATAGATTTTGAAGATGACGCTGAACTTTGGGGAGTTTTTCAATGATGGAAGAGAAACGCTGCGAGCAGTGTATAAAGATGGAAAGTTTAATACAATAAAATAATTTTGTTATATGGTTTTAAAGGATGTTAGTTATTTAAAGAGGGGCAATTATGTATATATATGGGCATTGGTTGAATATGGAATTTAGCCAGGAGTTTGATACCCCCTATTGGAAGATTTTTACTAAAAACGATTTCTTTTTAAAATTAGGGTTTAGGAAAGAAGGTAATTATTATAAGCTATACATTCCGTATGGACGAAATTATGAGTATTCTGCATTCTATAAATATTGTTATTGTAAATATCAAGGAGGAAAATATACTCCGAATACGGTTGTGTCAGATGGTAATATCATCCTATTCCCAGATTTGGAAACTCAGACATGCTTATTAGGATTTTTAGATAATGGAGATCATTATATAGAAATCCCATATAAAAAGTTTATTGAAGAAGTAACTGACATTTGGGAAGAACGTACTCCAATAGAGGGTTTCAAATTTGGTACAGAGCCAATTGTTTATATTAAGAAAGATGGTGTGTGGTTGAAAGAACCGAGGGAATAATAACCTCATGGTATGCAATCATAGACGGAGGTGCAGAACTATGGGAAGTGTATAGCAATGGACACGAGGTGCTGAGAGCTGTGTTCAAGTAGACGAGTGAACGAGTTGACAAGTTAGACGAGTAAACAAGTTACTTGTTATGAAGGGAAGTAGACGAGTTTACAAGTAGAGGAGTTTACAAGTTGCTTGTTATGAAGGGAAGTAGACGAGTTTACAAGTTGACGAGTAAACAAGTTACTTGTTAAGGAGGGTAGTAGACGAGTTTACAAGTTAGACGAGTTTACAAGTTGACGAGTAAACAAGTTACTTGTTATGAAGGAAAACTCGTTCTCATGTTACTCTGTCTTTCTTTGCAAGCAACTTGTTAACTTGTCCACTCGTTTACTCGTCCACTTACCCTGTTACTCTGTCTTTTATTTCCCCTGTCTACAAGCAACTGGTTCACTCGTCTACTCGTTCACTTGTCTACTTTTCAACAAAAAACTACTTTACCTTGCATGTTCAATAATTTTTGCTATATTTGCAAATTGTTTAATACATATGTATCACATGTTTGTTGAAATTATAGATATTTTATACTATGAGTTTAAGCTGTAGTCACTGTTTATGGAAGGCTCAAGAAGAGTTTTGTTTATCCTTTTATATGATAGAGAAAGAGTTTCACAATCGGATTTAATAAGATCAGACTAAATACAACAATGTTCTATGAGAAAAAAGTTACTTATGTGTTTTGCCATGCTGTTTATGTGCGTAAGCGCAGCATTGGCACAAACTAAAATTTCGGGTACCGTAGTGGCTGCCGACGATAACGAACCCGTTATCGGTGCTACCATTATGGTCGTAGGCACCAAGTCGGGTGCAGTAACCGATGTTGATGGTAAGTTCTCGCTTACCACTGACGTCGCTAATCCTCAGATTACTGTGGGCTACATCGGTATGGCATCACAGACGCTGAAGGGTACTACCGACATGAAGGTGGTGCTAAAGTCAAGCACTCAGACACTGAACGAGGTTGTTGTGACGGGTCTTACCCGCACTGACCGCCGTCTCTTTACGGGTGCTACGGACAAGGTTGATGCTGAGAAGGCACGCCTGAGTGGTGTGGCAGATATCAGCCGTTCGCTTGAAGGTCAGGCAGCGGGTGTGTCTGTTCAGAATGTCAGCGGAACCTTCGGTACGTCTCCAAAGATTCGTATTCGTGGTGCTACCTCTATCTATGGTAGCAGTAAGCCACTTTGGGTTGTCGATGGTGTCATCATGGAAGATGCAGCCAATGTGGGTGCAGACGACTTGGCATCAGGTAATCCAGAGACGCTTATCTCTTCTGCGATAGCTGGTCTTAATGCCGATGACATCGAGAGTTTCCAGATTTTGAAGGACGGTTCAGCCACCTCTATCTATGGTGCGCGCGCGATGGCAGGTGTGATTGTCGTTACTACGAAGAAAGGTAAGCAAGGACAGGCACACATCAGTTATACTGGCGAGTTCACCTCTCGCCTCGTTCCCTCTTATAGCAACTTCGATATCCTCGACTCAAAGGAGCAGATGGGTATCTACAGAGAATTGGCAGATAAGGGTTGGCTGAACTTCTCAGAAGTACTCAATGGTAGCGAGTATGGCGTATATGGAAAGATGTACGAGCTCATTAACACGTATAATGCACGTACAGGACGTTTTGCTTTGGAGAACACCACAGAGGCACGCAACCGCTATCTACAGCGTGCAGAGTTCCGCAATACCAACTGGTTTAAGGAGTTGTTCTCATCTAATATTATGCAAAGCCACTCTATCAGCTTGAGCGGTGGTACACAGAAGTCAAACTACTATGCATCGTTCAGTGCATTGATAGACCCAGGATGGTATAAGCAGAGTAGCGTAAACCGTTATACGCTCAACGTAAACCTCACACAGCACTTGTCAGACAAGCTGTCGTTGAACCTCATTGGTGGTGCCGCTTATCGTAAGCAGCGTGCGCCAGGAACCTTAGGACAAGACGTTGACGTCGTAGGTGGTGAGGTGAAGCGTGACTTCGATATCAACCCATATTCCTACGCAAGTAACACCTCACGTGTACTTGATCCGTCAGCAACCTACGTAGCGAATTATGCACCATTCAACATCTTCAACGAGTTGAATAACAACTATATCGACCTCAACACACTCGATGCTCGTTTCCAATTGGAATTGAAGTATAAGCCTGTCAAGGGTCTGGAACTGTCAGTCTTGGGTGCATTCAAGTATATGGCTTCAACACAAGAGCATTTCGTGAAGGATGAATCCAATCAGGCATTGGCTTACCGTGCGATGTCAAATGGAATTATCCGCGATGCCAACAAGTATCTTTATAAGGACCCTAATAACCCTTACGTGTTGCCAATGACCGTGTTGCCATACGGTGGTTTGTATCATAAGGGCGATAACCGCATGAGCGATTATGACATTCGTGCAACGGCAAACTATAGTCACACCTTTGCCGAGAAGCATATCATGAACCTCTTTGGTGGTATGGAGTTGACGAGTATTGAACGTCAGCGCAATGCCTTCGAGGGTGCTGGTCTGCGTTATGATGCTGGTATGGTACCATTCTATATCTATCAGTATTTCAAGCGTGCATTGGAGTCGGGCAATACCTATTATACTATTAACCCAACCAACTCACGCAGTGTAGCCTTCTATGGTAACACTACATACAGCTATCAGGGCCGTTACGTCTTCAATGGTACACTTCGTTATGAGGGATCAAACCAGATGGGTCGTAACTCAAGCGCACGCTGGATGCCTACATGGAACGTGTCTGGTGCATGGAACGTGCATGAGGAGAACTGGTTTAACAAGCTCTCTCCATTGAACAAACTTACCCTGCGCGCCTCTTACAGTCTTACGGGTACACCTCCAGATGCGTCTTATAGCAACTCAACTGCTATCATCACCGCTTCAACTCCTTTCCGTCTCTTCGCAGAAGATCAGGAGCCACAGCTTGAGCTTAGCGAGTTGGCAAACTCAACCCTTACTTATGAGAAGAAGAACGAGTTGAACCTTGGCTTCGATGCTTCACTGTGGAACAACCGCTTGGGTATCACCTTCGACTACTATACACGTAGAAACTTCGACGAGATTGGTCCGATGGTTACAGCTGGTTTGGGTGGTGAGATTATCCGTGCTGCCAACGTTGCCGAGATGAATTCTAATGGTCTTGAATTGAGTATTTCTTCTGTAAATATCAAGAAGAAGAACTTCTCTTGGACAACCAGTTTCATCTACTCTTATGCAACGACCGAGATTACAAAGCTTTTCAATCAAGGAAATGTGATGAGCTTAGTGAGCGGTAACGGTTTTGCGAAGAAGGGTTATCCTGCTCGTGCCTTGTTCTCAATCCCATTCATGGGCTTGAATAGCGATGGTATGCCAATGGTACTCAATGAGAAAGGTCAAGTGACAACCGACGATATCAACTTCCAAGAGCGTACAAAGACCGACTTCTTGAAGTATGAAGGTCCTACCGACCCACCACATACTGGTTCGCTTGGCAATATGTTCACCTATCGTGGTTTCCGTCTGAACGTGTTCTTCACTTACGCTTTCGGTAACGTAGTACGCCTTGATCCTAAGTTCCGTGCACGTTATAACGACCTCGTTTCTATGACCAATGCGTTCAAGAACCGTTGGATGGCAGCAGGTGAAGAGGCTGAGACCAATGTTCCCAGTATTCTTTCTAAGAGCCAATACATGGCAAACACAAATGTTCGCTTGGGCTACAACGCCTATAACTACAGTGATGCACGTATTGCAAAGGGCGACTTCATTCGCCTCAAGGAGATTTCTTTGGGCTATGACTTCCCTGCACAGATGTTCCAAAACTGCATGATTAAGAATGCGTCGTTGAAGCTTCAGGCTACCAACCTCTTCCTTCTCTATGCTGACAAGCGACTCAATGGTCAGGACCCAGAGTTCTATAATGTGGGTGGTGTTGCATCGCCAATGCCAAAACAATTTACGCTAACAGTAAAACTTGGACTTTAAAACATACGAAGATGAAAGTCAAAAAATATATTCTATACTTGCCTGTGGCTGCGATTTCGCTTGCACTTACAGCGTGTAACGATTTCCTTAATAAGTATCCAGACAGCCGCATGGACCTCAAGAACCCTACGGAGGTGAGCCAATTGTTGGTAAGCGCTTATCCACAAGCACACCCAGCTTACCTCACTGAGATGTATTCGGACAATACTGACGAGCAACTGCATAGTACATGGAGTGCCTTCGACAGATTCCAAGAGCAGGCTTATCAGTGGAAAGACATTGACGACGTGAGCAATACGGAGACCCCTTACCAGTTGTGGTCAGCGCATTATGCAGCTATATCAGCTTGTAACGAGGCGATTGAATACATTGAGCGTACTGTCAAGGATGCGCAGTCAGAGGAAGACTATCGTGCACAGTTGGGCGAGGCTTTGCTTTGCAGAGCGTTCTCAATGTTCCAGTTGTCAACCGTCTTCTGTCAGGCTTACGACAAGACTACGGCTGCCAACCAGTTAGGTTTGCCTTATCCAACAGAGCCAGAGAAGGTTGTTGGTCGATTGATAGAGCGTGGCACATTGGCTGAGCTTTATCAGAAGATTGAGGCAGATATGCTGAAGGGTATTGCCCTTGTCGGTACAAACTATGCGAAGCCAAAGTTCCACTTCACCAAGCAGGCAGCTTATGCTTTCGCAACTCGCTTCTATCTCTATGCACAGAAGTATGATAAGGCGGTGAAGTATGCTGATATGGTATTGGGCGATCAGCCAGCAGACATTCTCCGCAACTGGGCAGAGTGGAATCGCTTGGGTCCAAGTGGTAACGTACAGCCAAACGCCTTTGTAAACGCAAGCAACACTGCCAACATCATGTTGTTGCCAGTTCCTTCACAGTGGGGTGTTATCAGTATTCCTATTCAGGCAGGTAGCAAGTATGCACATGGCGAATTGATTAGTAAGAACGAAACCTTGCAGGCACCGGGTCCATGGGGTGACAGTGGTTCAACTTTGAACTATACCGTTTTATATAATAACGGTGTGTCAAAGTACTGCTTGCGTAAGATTCCTTACGTCCCTAAGGTCATTGATGCAACAGCAGAGATTGGAGTACCTTACGGTGAGTATGCTGTGTTCAGCACAGACATCACCCTGCTTGAGCGTGCTGAGGCTTATGCCCTCTTAGGTCAATATGACAAGGCATTGCAGGACATCAACACCGAGCTGACTGTTTTCTCTAAGAATAGAAAGCAACTCACACTTGCCGAGATACAAGACTTCTATAAGTCAATGGCTTATTACACACCAACAAAGCCTACACCAAAGAAGGTACTCCACCCATTGTTCACCATTGAGTCAACAACACAGGAACCTCTTTTGCAGTGTCTCTTACAGTTGAAACGATTAGTAACCATCCATGAGGGTCTCCGTCTTCAGGATGTTAAGCGTTATGGTATCACAATGTATCGTAGAAAGGTTGATGTGCAGTCTAACGTAACTGCAGTAACCGACTCAATGAAGGTTGGCGATCCACGCTTAGCTATTCAGTTGCCACAGGACGTAATATCAGCTGGTGTGACAGCTAATCCACGTAATAATTAAAAACGATAGGTTATGAAAAAGTATTTATATTTGGTTGCAATCGCTATCGTCAGCTGTGGCGCAATCTTGTCTTCATGTAGTGATGACAAGGTAAGCGGTGATTCGATCTTCTTGACTGAGGCTGTACATCGCAATGCCTTTGACCAATGGTTGTATAAGAACTACACCATGCCTTATAATATAGAGTTCCAGTATCGTTTGAAGACGGAGGAGACCGAGCAGGCTTATAACTTTGTGCCTGCCGACTCTGCAAAGACTGTTAAGCTTGCTATCCTCACAAAGTATATGTGGTTTGATGCTTATGCAGAGACCGTCGGACTTGACTTTATTAAGGAGAATGCGCCACGTATCATCGTTGTTACTGGTACACCGGGTTACACACGTTATCGTACAGAGGTAATCGGTAGTGCTGAGGGTGGTTATAAGGTAAGATTAGGTAAGGTGAATGCACTTACAGATGAGCAGTTGAAGGATTATGGTAGTATGAATAACTACTACTTCCACACGATGCACCATGAGTTCATGCACATTCTTAATCAGAAGAAGCCTTACGATGAGTCGTATGATAACATCTCACGCTCTGACTACGTAAGTGGTAACTGGACTTCTATCCCTGACAAGAAGGCGCAGAGCATGGGATTCGTTTCGGCTTACTCTATGGAGAATCCTGCTGAGGATATCGCTGAACTTTACTCTATCTACGTGACCAGTACGCCAGAGGATTGGGCTACAATCATGAAGAATGCGGGTAACAAGGGCGGTACGATTATCAACAAAAAGCTGAAGATAATTCGCGAGTACATGAGCAATTCATGGAATGTTGACATCGAACTGCTGCGCAATGCTATCCTCAGAAGAGGTGGAAAGATTGGTACACTCGATTTGAACACGCTCAACTAATAGAGCCGTGAGTGTGCATATTATCAATAAATAATTAAACAAGGGTTGCTGACTTAGGATGAGCTTTCCCATGCAAGTACATGAGGTGAGAATAAAGAACTAAGTTCAGAACCTGATAAAAGTAAATGAATACGCAAATGAAAAAGGTATATTTACTATTCATGGCTATCGTACTGACACTTTCTTTGCAATCGTGTCTACATGACGATAAGACCACTTTCGACCTCCCTGCGGCTGAGCGAATAGAGAAGAAGGTTGCTGACTATAAGGCACTTTTAGAGTCGTCAGAGGATGGTTGGGTAATGCAGTATTATACAGGAAAGAACTATAGCTACGGTGGTTATACGCTGTTGTTGAAGTTCAAGAATGGTCATGTTACCGCTATGGGTGACGTGAAGGACGTTGAAGCAAAGGCTACTTCGGGCTACGATGTAGTGAAAGACTTAGGTCCTACCTTGTCATTCAATGAGTATAACTCAGTAATTCACCCATTAGCTGAGACTTGGCTGGGTAGTCCTGATGGTGCGCAGGGCGACTATGAGTTCTCTATCCTCCGTGCAACCAACGATAGTATCTTCCTGAAAGGACGTAAGTGGCACAATGAGATGGTGCTTACTCGCCTGCCAAAGGGTACTAATTGGGAGGAGTATATGCTCGGTCTTGTGACTGTGATGGGGGGTATGAATGTCGAGACCTACGACTTCGTTTTGGGTAATGACACCTTAGGACAGGGAACACTCACACAAGAGGTGAGACGTCTTACTGTTACCTTGGGCGATAAGAAGTGGGAGATGCCTTATTGTACGACCAATACAGGTATCGTTCTTCGTGAGCCTATCGTCATCGGTAACAAGAAGTATCAGCACTTCACATGGAATGATGCCGACCACACGCTGACGCAAGACGACCTTAAAATCATTCAGTTCTTGCCTAAGAGTCATAAGAATATCGACTTCTGGGTTGGCGAATGGCAACTCAAGACGAACCTGCGTAAGCGTATTAGGCTTACTTTAGAAAAGGGTTCTGTGGCGAATACGCTGAAGGGTAAGTTGAATATTAATAATATCAACTATGAGATTCTCTTGACTTACGACCCTGCTACGGGCCACCTCGAGCTTCCTGGACAGCCAGTGACCGACCCTACTTATAAGTATCCAGCAGGTATCGTAATGATTCCAGCATCGCAGAAGGAGGGCAAACTCTTCGGTGAAGGAAAGGGTAGCTTGTTCTTCACATGGGATGAAGATATGCAGCGTGCAAAGGCTGAAGACAGTGGTCAGATTACAGGACATGCCGTAGACTCCTTCTTTGGTGTGGCTTATGGCGAAGACCTCCAGCCTGTCACCGATGCTCAAGGCAACTACGTATTTGCCTTCACATTGCCAAATATCCAGTACATGACGAAAATTAATTAATTATGAAGAAGTATATTTCTATATTCCTACTCGTTGCAGCTGCCGTTCTTGGAGCGGCATGCAGCAACGACAATAACGAACTGCCTGAGTATGCTGCAGGATTGAAGGTCGTAAAGGCACAGACTGCGTTCAACGTGATTGGTGGTGCGAATGAGGTGAAGATGGCTTCTGAACCTGCCAAGGCTTATGCGCAGGATGCGTGGCTGACGGTTACGAAGAAAGCTGAAACACTCGTATTGACTGCAGCGACAAATACCAGCCCACAGTCGCGTAACACGCTCCTCGTTATTAAGAACCTTCAGGGCGACTCTATCACGCTTAACGTTCAGCAGGAGGGTGTCACCTTCGGTCTGCCAGCTGGTGAGGATATCTTCACCGATGACAAGGCTATTCAGAAGACGCTCATCGCTACGGCTAACGTACCTGTCACCTATGTTACTACGGGCGACTGGATTACCGTTGAGCAGAAAGGTAACGAAGTAGGCGTAAAGGTGGCTGAGAACACGACGGGTAAAGCTCGTGTAGGCTGGGTTATCGCTAAGGCAGTGGGCTTAGTTGACTCGTTGAAGGTGGTTCAGGCTTCATTATCAGACTTCGTTGGTGAATACAAGCAGACTGCAAAGATGCGTAATGCTGACCGTACTTTGTCTAAGAAGACTTCCGACGTGCGCATCGAGGCGACGGGTACCAATAAGGCGAACTTCATCGTTGATAACAAATACACGTGGGCAGTAGACTTCATCCCAGGCAAGGGCTTCAAGATGACCAACGGTAAGGTAGTATTCAAGAACGAGGTGCAGACAGGTGTTTACGAATACTTTATCTCTGTCATCGTTGCTGATGACTTCAGTAAGGAGCACGAGACGGCTATCAATGGTACGCAGGAAAGCATCCTCCTCTCTATTGACGATGCTGGCAACCTCATCTTCAAGGAGGCTCAGAAGCTTGCCTCTGAGCAAACCTTCTCCTCTTACGGCTGGAACCGTTTCTCCGATACCAAGCCAGTCATGGGTGCCTATCGTGGTATCGGTGAGGTCTATGTGCAGCCAAAACTTACACGGAAGTAGGTTGGTTAAGTAGACAAGTTGACGAGTTAACAAGTTGCTTGTGAAGGAGACAGAGTAACATGGTTAACAAGTAGAGGGTGTGTCAAAATGCAAATTAATAACTTGACAACTTTCAATCTATAAGTAGGATTCTTCTAAAGGCAAAGAAAAGACCATTTCTTTACTCAAAATCGAGTATAGAAATGGTCATTTTTTATTGGATTATTTCAAACTGTAAGATCATCAAAATGATATTTGCATTTTGACACACCCTCAACTCGTCTACTTGTCAACTCGTCCACTTCAAAGTAACATACGAGCATATTTTAGATGACGAGTGAATGAGTTCCTAACTTGTTCACTCGTTTTCTTTTGCTATCATCTATTTTCCTTTCTCACAAGCATCTTGTCCACTTGTTTAACTCGTCCACTTACTTCCTTAAAAACCTTCAAATCCTTTCCAATGTTTGCAGGATTGGAAAGAATTTATTAGCTTTGCACTTAAAACTATAATGTATGGAAATAGAAAGACCTCCACATATAAGCAAGAAAGATTTATTTTCAGCAATGCTTCATCAGCCGAGTGCGCATGTAGGTGATATGGTTGATAAAATCAATGAAACCTTTGAGTATTGGGATTCGATAAAGTATAAGAAGTGCCCAACAGGTTGTACTCCCCAGCAGTTGTGGACCTTTGTGAAAGCTGCAAGGAGGATAAGCAATATAAAAGTATGGGACAAGTATGATGTGAGATTAAGCTTAACGAATTCTATGCAGAAAATGTGCCACCAGTTTGATATGTATTGGGGTGGTAGCTGGGGAAATAGCTCAATCATTGATACTAACAACAAAGAACAGTACTTAATCAGTTCTTTGATGGAAGAGGCTATCTACTCAAGCCAAATGGAGGGTGCTGCAACAACAAGAAAGGTGGCAAAGGAAATGCTTCGTAAGAAGATGACCCCGAGGGATAAGTCACAGCAGATGATTCATAACAACTATCAAACGATACAATATATTGTAGAGCATAAGGACGAACCTTTATCTGAAGAGTTGTTATTACAGATACATCGTCTTATGACTGATAATACGATGCAGAATCTCGAAGATGTAGGATGTTTTAGGAATAATAATGATGTTGTTGTCGAGAATGGTATCACTCACGAAACGGTGCATACCCCTCCTTCTTATAAAGATATTCCACAGTTCATAAAGGACCTGTGTGAGTTTTTCAATGATAAGAATCCACGCCAATTCATACATCCTATTATTCGTGGTATCGTGATCCATTTCATGATTTCATTTGTCCACCCTTTTGTTGATGGTAATGGCAGAACAGCCAGGGCGATGTTCTTTTGGTATATGTTAAGAGAAGGATACTGGTTGACAGAATATCTATCTATTTCAAGGGTTATCGCAAAGTCTAAGAAAGCATACGAAAAAGCCTTCCTTTATACAGAGGCTGACGGAATGGATATAGGCTACTTCGTTGCATACAATTTGAAAGTGTTGGAGCAATCATTCCAGCAACTACAAAATTACATTAAAAGAAAGCAAGAAGAGAAGAAAGCTGCAAGCCTATTCCTTCGTATGGGGAACTTCAACGAGCGTCAGGCACAAATTATCAAGCTATTTGCTGATGATTCTAATGCACTGGTGACAATTAAAGACTTGGAGGTTAGATTCGGCGTAAGTCCAACAACTGCAAAGACAGATATTATCGGTTTGTTAGAAAAGAATATTGTCTCAGAAATCTCATTGAACAAAGTTAAAAGGGCTTATGTGAAAGGGGATGGCTTAGATGAAATACTATCTAAAAAGTAGAAATACTTTTATTTCAATTCTTTCCAATCTTGCAAATATTGGAAAGAATTGGGGTGATTGATAACTTAACACATAATTCATAATCCATAATTCATAATCCATAATCCATAATTATGATTACCGATGTAGTGACGGTTCAAAGCTCAAGGGTTAAAACATAATTCATATAATTAACTACGAATTACGCGAATGACACGAATTATTTAGCAATAGGGATTAGTGCAATTAGAGAAATTCGTAGTCATTAAAGGTACATATCATAAAGTTCAAAGTTCAAACTTCAAAGGTAAAGGAGTTCAATGTTCAAACCTCAATGTTCAAAGGATAAAAATTATTGGCGTAATTAGTGAAATTCGTAGTTGGTATTACTTTGCAATAATGATAAAAAACGCTATTAGACTCTGAAAAATCATTACATATTCTCGCTCAATATCCTTTCAAAGTCACGAGAAAAGCCACTTAAAAAGTTACTTTGCAACTAACAGAGAATCAAGAAGTTATAAAATCATAAACTAAAAGGTGCTTAATTGGATTTCAAAAGGGCGTTAGTAAGGGTCTTAAAAGGCATCTTTTGCAAGCCCAAAGGGCGTTAATTCGAACGCTATTTGTGCCCTTCTGCATGATAGTGAACAAGTGGGCAAGTTAGACAAGTAAACAAGTTGCTTATTAACTCCTCTACTCGTCAACTTACCATGTTACTTTGTCTTTGATACAAGCAACTTGTTTACTCGTCTACTCGTTCACTTGTCCACTTACCTTGTTACTCTGTCTTTCTTCACAAGCAACTCGTTTACTTGTCTAACTTGTTTACTCGTTTACTCATCACCTTGCCCCACACACCGAGAATAGGAAGCATATTCTCCGCAAGTTTGCGGAGAATAATCGTTTTTTTCTCCGCAAAGACTTGGCATTATAGCAAAAAAGTTGTAAGTTTGTTGCACTAAAACAGAGGTCTATGAAGCATCAATATATATGGCAGAATACTGATTTGCGTAAGATGACATGGCAAGATAACGCCCTTAGTTCACTTATCTCCGAGGTAATTCTTCGACGAGGAAGCTTACTCGGTAGACTTTCTATGTTCGGATTTAAAGAGCAGGGAGAGTCTATGCTGGACTCGTTAACGGAAGAGATTATTCATTCATCTGAGATAGAAGGAGAAAGGCTTAATAGAGATAGTGTACGTTCGTCTGTCGCTCGACAGTTAGGACTCGAACATGATGGTTTGCCCAAAACTGATCATTATATCGAGGGTGTCGTACAAGTGATGCTCGATGCTACCCAGCATTTCCAAGAGTCACTTACCAAAGAGAGGCTCTTTGGCTGGCATTCTGCCCTATTCCCAACAGGATATAGTGGAATGTATAAGATTACCGTGGGCGATTGGCGAAAAGGTAAAGAGGCGATGCAGGTAGTGTCGGGAGCTATGGGGCGACAGAAAGTGCATTATGAAGCGCCACCAAGTAGTGATGTGCCACAGCTGATGAAACAACTATTGACATGGATTGACGACGCAACGCTTGGTATTGACCCATTAATAAAAGCGGCTGTAGCCCACCTCTGGTTTGTCACAATCCACCCTTTCGATGATGGTAACGGACGACTCTGCCGTACGGTAACTGAGATGTTACTATCACGGGCTGACAATACCTCACAAAGATATTACAGCCTTTCGTCTGAGATTCTCAATCATCGAAAAGACTACTATACACAATTAGAGAAGGCACAACACGGCGGATTAGACATCACAGAATGGATTGTATGGTTCCTTGAAACACTCCGTAAGGCTTTAGATACTGCACTTGAAAAGACGGAAGGCATCATCAGAAAGGTGCGCTTTTGGGATGAGCATAAGGACCTTCAACTAAACGACCGACAAAGAAAGGTGCTCAACATGCTCCTCGATGGTTTTGAAGGGAAGCTGACTTCCTCTAAGTGGTACAAGATAAATCACTGTTCGCAAGATACCGCAACTCGTGACCTCAACGACCTTGTCAAAAAGAATATATTGAAGAAAAGTAGTGAGGGAGGACGTAGCACCGCCTATGAAATGTTGATATAAGACAGAAAAGAAAAAGAACTACAACGACAGCAACAAGCAACCCCTCCCCCCTTGCCCCTCCCCCAAGGGGAGGGGAGTAGAATGCGAGATACCCCTATGAATATGAAGTGGACGAGTGAACGATGAAATGGATTTAAAGGACTTAAGACAACTTATACTTTAATTCTTATGTTCGTTATAGTTTTGTCAAAAGCAGTAAACTTCATAATTAATCCCTCCTTTTGTAAGGTTCCTATTATTTTGCTTGTTGGAGAATTAATAGTTGATGATGTCAATGCTTTTATAATAGTAAAGGTCTTCTTATCTGATTCTTTATTTACTATGATCATTCCCCCTGGCAAAGTATTTGTTTTTACAAGAAACATGCGATTTTTGCTACGTACATTGATTATATGGAAGCCATCTTCGGTTTCTTCTATCATGTATTTACCAGAACAGAAGGGCTTGCTCAATATAGAAAACTGATGCTTGGTAATGAGCTCATTCTCTTCTGATTGGAATGACTCTATTGAGTTACATGAATCTGTGGTTGATGAAGGGTTTAGGGGTATGGGGATATCTTGAATAAGAATCATATCCTCGTTCCCTTCGTTCATATCTACTTCAACATAATCATGTATAGTTTGTGTTTGCCTCAAAGTACTCCTTTGAACATTGATATTTTTTTCTTCTCCGTAAAAGTATGACTCCCAATCTCGGTCTTCATCAGGTAGTCCAAATTGAGAGTACATACCGACATTGTCCAATATAATACACTGTTTGTTTCCATTCTTACGCAAACCTCTTCCAACCTGTTGTATATACTTAACTAAAGACTTTGTTGGTCTTGCCAATTGTATGAACTCTATATCTGGACAATCAAAACCTTCCGAAAATATGTCTACGTTAACAATGATATCAATGTCACCATTCTTAAAAGCTTGGATTATATTATAACGGTGTTGTGGTGGAGTTTTACTATCTATGTTTTCGATTTTTACACCATGGGCTCTGTATTGTTCACAAATATGTTCGCTATGTGAGCGGGAGATACTATAGATTATACCTTTTTTACCAAATGCAATTTTTTTATAGCTATCATATAGTTGGGCACGAATCTTAGAAGTATCTATAACATCTATAAGTGCTTTTGTCTTATAGTCTCCATCAATATCAAACTCTCTAATGGTATTAATTGATTCAATAACTTTAGAATTTATAGGGATAGAGTAGTACTGATATGATGCAAGCCATCCTTTTTTTATAAAATCCTTGATAGGCATAGAAGGGATATATGCATCAAATAGGCTTGAGAAACCGCAGTTGTTCATTCTCCATGGAGAAGCCGTTACACCGAGTTTCTTTGCGTCGGGACAGAAGTGCCAAAGTTTCTTATATGAGTGTGCAATGGCGTGGTGTGCCTCATCAATGATTATAAAATTAAAGCTTAAATCATTAATAAGACTCCTGTTAGAAGCGTGTGTTATTGTTTGTATGGATGCAACCTGTATGGGTTTTGTTGGGTCACGCATCTCTTTCATAGTTCCAGCTAATACTCCATGGTCGATTCTGTATTTCGATAGACTATTAGAGCATTGTTCTATAAGTTCGCTTCTATGAGCTATTATGAGTATACGGAAAAAGATATTATGACGAAGTCCCCATACATTGATGTCTCGAATGATGGACGTAAATAAACGAGTTTTACCTGTACCAGTAGGCATCTGGTACAAAATGTTGTTAGCAATATTCCATCGGCTAAAGATTTCTTCTTTAGCTTTTAGCTGGTAATCACGTAATGTGATGTCTTGCTGATAAAACTCCTTATAATCCATGTTATACCTCGTCTGCAGGGGCAAGTGATTGTAGAATAACACTCATCTCATCAATCTCGGCTCGATTTAGAGCACGACCTTTGATTGTAGTCCAAGACTTACTAAAAGAAATAAGGTCGTTTAACCATTTTATCTTTTCTGACTTTGTCCTAAAAGAGTCTGTTACTTTAATGGAGAACTCCTGTTCAAATGTCTTAAAACTCTCATCATTCTCTTTTAGGGTATGCCATTTATTATCAATGATTTCCTTGAGGTCTTGCATGTTCAAATACTCAGTCCATTCTTGATCTTCGTCTTCACTATCATTCATTCGCATAAAGCATTTCCCTTTTATGGATTTTATCTGGCTTTCCCATGTACTTCCATATAAATCTTCCAATTTCAACAATACTTTATTTTTTATCAGTTTTTCTATAGCTTTGCCATATGATTTACCTTGCTCTTGAAGGTCTTTGTCCTGCGTTTCAATCCATTCTGTCAAACCTTCAGGATTATAAGAGGATATCTTTTGGCGAATTGCATTTTGATATTTTCTGAGCCAGAAAGTGTCTGCTCCTGCTCCCTTTATGAGTAGAATCTGGCTCTTGTCATCCGCTGGTATATTGCATATATAGTCTATTAAGGCATCAAAATAGGGAGCCATCTTCTCTTTCTGCTCCTTCGTGCTTGAATCTTGAGTAAGAGCATGTTGATGAATGAGGTGTTCATTAAATGAAGATATAAGGGATATAAACGCATACGTACCGCGGTTACATTCTATAAACTGCTCATACTCTTCAGAATGCTCTTCATTCATTTTATAGTAGACATAGGCATAGCACTCCTTAATGAGATTTGATATGCATTTTTGAGAATCTTTCATAGCTTTATTATGCTCTATGCACTTTGTGTTATAGAGACAAACATCGGTATGTTTGGTAAACTCTTTTGATGTTGCTTTGGGAAGTAGAGATGATTGTGATAATGCAGTGTCAAAGGGCTTGAAAGTAAGCTTAGCAGTATCCTCACCAATAGAAATTTTTCTTGTTAAAACACTATTATTTCCTGTAGCTAATTGTTTGATAATAGATGAACGTAAGGCTTTGAGTCTGGAGTCAAGACGTGGAGAGTCCCAGTTTAAGTCCTCATTTAAGTCAAGGCGTAAGCCTGGGCTTACAGCTTTCTGGTGCTCATTAATATCCATAAAAATTTTCAACTGATCATCAGATGGTAAGCCATTAAAAGCTACTACGGGTATTGTATTTGTGTCCTTATACTTTGAGCCTGCATACCCATAAACGCGATGCTGTCCGTCTATAATATATGCAATACAATATGCATTTGGAATAGTAAGGTATCCCAATTTTGTTTTTGTGTTATCACTTCCTCCGGCAGCTTGTTCAAACTGTACTCTGTTCTTCTTATTTGAATTGTCGAAATTAACGATAACTGTGTTTGGGAAATATCCTCCTTTATCTATAAACTCACCAATTCCTTTGAGTCTTGAAGGAACGAGTAGTCGTTGATACGTAGGCATTGAGATCTGAGTGTTTACTTTTGTTCGATGTAGTACGAATCCAATTTTGAGCAATTTAGCAGGCTCTATAGATAGCATGTAGTATTCGTGTCCTCCCATACTACCTCGAAGTGCAGGGATACGAATTTTCTCATTGTTTATTCTTTCATGCTGAAACATGAGTCCATAAAACTGATATATTACAGTGGATTTGTAGGACTTGATCAAACTGTTCACATAGTCATATGTGTTATCTGTAAACTGAAATATCTTATTATCAATCAAGCGTCTTTCATCGTAGCAATCTTTAGGATATGTATAGTTTCTTGTAGCGAAGATAAACTTCACCTTTTTCTCTTGCCCATAGATTTCTTTTAAAACACGCATTACTCCTTCTTTGTAAAGGCATATTTCTCCTATTTCCTTTTTGAAAGAAGCTTGTTTTATGTTTTCAGTAGCTTTGCATTCTACAACGAAAATGGCTTCTTCACCAACAGCTACGACATCAATTTGATGTTTATCTTCTGAATTTTTACCCCATGGAATGACCAAATTTTCGTCATAATTCAGAATTCTGAAGCCGAGGTTATAGAACATACACCAGATATCATCTTCAAAACAGATGTCTATAGGTTTAAGTTTTTGAATCTTTGCTTTGTGTTTAGAAGTAGAAACCTCTTCCCAACCTTCACTAAGATAGCCTTCTAATTCATTCAAAGAAATACTTCTTGTTTCATAAGGAGTTTTCTTTGCCTTGAACTTCTTTGTAAGAACAGAGGGATCATCTGTCATGTGTTCTTTTATACTCTGGATTTGAGTTGGTGTTAATAGTGCCATATTTATATACTTATTTATTGTCCGTTGTTATAGTTCTTTATAAGTAATTCTATTTCTTTTTTTCTTTTGCCTACATGAGCATTTATGTATCTGTGAGCTTCTATCTGAGTTATATGATATCCCTGATAGAGCTTTGTAAAATAAGATTCTCCATGACTATCCATAGAGTTTGAGTTACTCTGCATTATTTTACATCCTCTATCTGTCATTATATCACAGAATTCTTTTAATCTTTCCTGCTCTTTGTCATCAAATATGTTATGAGAATACTCTTTAAAGTAAGCTGTTCCCGATAGTGGGCGATACGGTGGATCTATATAAATGTAATTATAGTTTTGTCCCAAGTGTTTCATAATGTTACTATAGTCCCCAGTATAGATTTCAACCTTTTTAAGCAGTTTATGGTCAGCCAATATAAGCTTCTCATCACATATTGTAGGATTCTTGTATTTACCAAATGGAACGTTAAACTTTCCACTGGTATTAACTCTATATAAACCATTAAAGCAGGTCTTATTTAGAAATATAAAAAATGCTGCTTTTTCTTTATCTATTATTTCCTTGTTATTGTAATCATCACGTACCTTATAATAATAGCGTGACTTCTCATCCATATTTGGTAACTGCAAATATTCTTTTTCTATCAGCTTCAGTTGTTTAATAAGAGTTTGAGGATTGTTCTTTATGAGTTTGTAGCAGAAAATCAAATCTTCGTTTACATCGTTGATAACAACTCTGTGTATATTAGTAAAATGCGTAAGCATATAAAATAACATTGCACCGCCACCAACAAAAGGCTCAATATATGTAATACTATCTTGCTTACAGAAATCATCAGGTAAATGAGTCGAAAGGAGTTTCACAAGTGAACCTTTCCCTCCAGCCCATTTTACAAATGGTTTTGCAACTTTTATTGTTTGCGGCTCATCTTTTATTGCCATAATTCTTTAGAATTAGTGTTGAAGAAATTTGGTTTAATCATCACTCTTCAGGTCATAGTGATTTTTATCAACTTCAAGGCTTCTGTTCTTTTTGAAACTTTCCTATTGGCAGCTGACTTATATTTGTAGATCATTTCTTTACCGTAGTAGGTGATAATTCAAGTTGATCCAATAGATCTTTAGTTATTCTTTTCCATCGAAAAGAACTCCTTTTATATATTATTTCCCATTGTCTTTATGTTTCACATCATAATAAGTTTTACAAAGGTATTAAATAATATAGGAAATCCATAACATTAAGAACTTTTCTGAAAAAAAATCAGTGTTTTATTAGTATTTTTTCCATTTTATGATTTATAAGTGTAAATTGTATTGTGTTATTTTTGTATGTTTTTATTTGCCCTTTCTATGAAGAACGTATCACTTTATAGGATTTAGAACCATGAAAGCATATTATCAAGAAGCGAAAGAAAAAATATTGTTTGTGGATACGAAAGATTGAACTATCTGATTAAATCTGAAACGGTTATTAGGACCTAAACATATTTTGTTTTATTATCGAGTCTGTTGTTTGGCTTTTGTGCGCAGATGTAGCCGATTATGTAATGTTATAAAGACAGACAAGGCGGTGATTGGAAAACAGAAGATGGTGGGAAACAATACGATAGTAAGAATTATGAGTATTATGGACTAATAACAGATTGCCTTTAAACACACTTTTCTATACTTAATATAATGTTTGATTCGTAATTCAAAAAAAACACTATAAGACATTGAAGAATCATTACATATTCTCGCTTAATCCCCCTTCAAAGTCACGAGAAAAGTCACTTAAAAAGCTAATTTGCAACTAACGGAGAATCAATAGGTTATAAAACTACAAACTAAAAGGTGCTTAATTGGATTCCAAAAGGGCGTTAGTAAGAGTCTTAAAGGGCATCTTTTGCAAGCCAAAAGGGCGTTAATTCGAATGGATTTTATGCCCTTCTGATTTTCAGTCTGTGAATAATTTTTACGATAGTTGACGAGTGAACGAGTAGACGAGTAAACAAGTTGCTTGTATGGAGGGAAGTTGACGAGTAGACAAATTAGACAAGTTACTTGTTATAAAGGAAAAATCGTTCTTATGTTACCTTGTCTCTCTTCGCAAGCAACTTGTTCACTCGTCCACTTACTCTGTCTTTTTCGCAAGCAACTCGTTTACTCGTCTAACTTGTTTACTCGTCCACTTCATAACAAACAACTCGTTTACTTGTCTACTCGTTCACTTGTCTACTTGCAACAAAAAACCGTGCCAAGGTCGGCAAAGACCTTGGCACGGTATGTGACTAACGCTATGGAATTATTATTGCGTCGATTTAGTAGTTTGACTCCTCAACCTGGAAGAAACTCTGTGGGTGGTTACATACAGGGCAAACAGCTGGAGCCTTCTTGCCGATAACGATGTGACCACAGTTGCGGCACTGCCAGATGCAGTCGCCCTCACGAGAGAATACTACGCTATCCTCGATGTTCTTCAAGAGCTTGCGGTAACGCTCCTCGTGGTGCTTCTCAACCTTACCAACGCTGCGGAACTTAACTGCCAACTCAGGGAAGCCTTCTTCCATAGCATCCTTTGCCATCTGCTCGTACATATCGGTCCACTCGTAGTTCTCACCAGCTGCTGCGTCAGCGAGGTTCTGGGTTGTTGTAGGGATGTCACCCTCATGGAGGAACTTGAACCAAATCTTAGCATGCTCCTTCTCGTTGCGTGCTGTCTCCTCGAAGAAACCAGCAATCTGCTCATAGCCGTCCTTCTTAGCCTTTGAAGCATAGTAGAGATACTTAGTGTGTGCCTGGCTCTCACCTGCGAAAGCGTTCTTAAGATTCTGCTCAGTCTTAGTACCCTTCAAAGCCTCTGGGTTGAACTCCTTGAACTTCTCAGCCTTAACGTGGCATACTGGGCACTCTGCTGGAGCCTCTGTTCCCTCGTGGATGTAACCACAAACGGTGCAAATAAATTTCTTTTTCATAATGTTCTTGTATTTGTATAATGTTCTTGTATTATAATAATATTATGCATACGAATTACGAATAGGATCGCTTTAATATCCACTGACAATCAGTTGGATATCTATTGTGTTCTTACTCTGTAATTATTACAATCTTTCTGAGTGCAAAGGTATTAATTATTTCCGAATCTGTCAACTTTAATCGCTCTTTTTTTATACCAAACGACCTATTTAGACAACGAATAATTAATGAATGAATAGTAATAACAGAGCGCATAAAAAGCTAAAAACCTCTGTGTTTCAAGTCCCAAATAGGATATTTCCAGTTCAAGTCATACAGTTCAATGTTCGATGTTCAAAGGTAAATGAGTTCAATGTTCAAACCTCAATGTTTCAAGTTCATATCATAAAGTTCAAAGTTCAAATTTCAAAGTTCAAAGGTATAGGAGTTCAAATCATAAAGTTCAAATCATAAAGTTCAAAGTTCAAAGCTCAAAGTTCAAAGTATAGATGTTTTTAGTAAAAAAAATATTAGTTAAATAATTGTAGTTTATAAAAATATAGTGTATCTTTGCCACTCAGTAACAAAAACAACTATTAGCTAAAAACCAAAAGGAGTTCGGAAACCAAGTAAACCTAAGCTTGGGGACGAGCGATGAGATCTATAAAATGAAAAAGAAGAAAGCCAAGATTTTACTTGCTGCCTTGTTATTGGCAGTGGGAGAGACCGCGTTCGCTGACGGAAAGGCAGTGAGTGGTATTCGACAAATCAATCCAACAACGGTAGAGATTACTTATAGCGACGGTGGCGTGATGATAGTAGACTTCTATGGTCAGAATGTATTTCGCCTTTTCCGCGACCCAAAGGGTGGTATCGTTCGTGACCCAATTAGTAATCCTCCAGCACGTATTCTCCTCGATAATCCACGTAAGAACGCTGGACGGTTGAGCGTTAATGAGACTGATGCCGACGTGGCTGTTGCAACCGCTGAGGTACGTGTGCGCTTCGATCGCAGCACGGGGCTGATGACTGTCACCGACCTTCGCAATGGTAAAGAGGTTATTAAGGAGGTGAAGGGAGTAGACTTCCAAAAGAATCGCACCACCGTAACCCTCGCCAATGCAGCAGGAGAGTATTTCTATGGTGGTGGTGTACAAAATGGTCGCTTCTCACATCGTGGCAAACGCATTGAGATTGTCAATACCAACAGCTGGACCGATGGCGGTGTTGCTTCGCCAGCTCCGTTCTATTGGTCAACAGGGGGCTATGCTGCCATGCCTTACACCTTTGCTCCCGGTGCCTACAACTTCGGAAGTACGGATAAGAACACGGTGACAATCAGTCACGATATGCCTTATCTCGACCTCTTCCTGATGGTTGATACAACCCCAGTTTCTTTGCTTCAAGATTATTATCAGCTGACTGGTAACCCCGTCTTATTGCCAAAGTTTGCTTTCTATGAGGGTCACCTCAATGCGTACAACCGCGACTATTGGAAGGAGACAACCGAAGACGGCAAGGGAATTCTCTTTGAAGACGGCAAGCGATATGTAGAAAGTCAGAAGGACAATGGCGGTATCAAGGAAAGTCTTAATGGCGAAAAGCAGAACTATCAGTTCTCTGCGCGTGCCGTTATCGACCGTTATAAGAAAGACGATATGCCATTGGGTTGGATTCTTCCTAACGATGGTTACGGAGCTGGATATGGGCAAACTACCACCCTTGATGGTAATATAGCCAATCTTAAGAACTTAGGCGATTATGCGCGTAAGAACGGTGTAGAGATTGGTTTGTGGACACAATCAAACCTCCACCCAGTCGATAGCATCCCTGCTCTCTTGCAACGTGACATCGTAAAAGAGGTGCGCGATGCTGGCGTACGTGTGTTGAAGACCGACGTAGCATGGGTTGGTGCGGGCTATTCCTTTGGACTCAATGGTATTGCCGATGTGGCTAATATCATGCCTTACTACGGCAGCGATGCGCGTCCGTTCATTATCACCCTCGACGGCTGGGCAGGTACACAGCGTTATGGTGGTGTATGGTCGGGCGACCAGACTGGTGGTGAGTGGGAGTATATTCGTTTCCACATCCCAACCTATATCGGCTCTGGACTCTCTGGAATGGGTAATATTACGAGTGATATGGACGGTATCTTCGGTGGAAAGAACCTACCAGTGAACATCCGCGACTTCCAATGGAAGACCTTCACACCTATGCAGTTGAATATGGATGGATGGGGTAGCAACCCTAAGTATCCACAAGCTTTGGGCGAACCAGCCACAAGTATCAACCGCTCTTACCTCAAACTCAAGTCTATGCTCCTGCCTTACACCTACTCATGTGCCCATGAGGCAGTGACAGGCAAGCCACTCATGCGTGCGATGTTCCTTGATGATAGCAACGATTACACCCACAGCAGTGCTACACGCTACCAATATATGTATGGTCCTTCGTTCCTCGTGGCACCTGTCTATCAGAACACGGCAGCCGACAAGGAGGGCAACGATGTGCGCAATGGCATCTACCTACCAAAGGGAACATGGTACGATTACTTCACGGGTGCTACCTACGAAGGCGGTTGTGTACTCAACGATTACTTCGCTCCAATTTGGAAGTTGCCAGTCTTGGTGAAGTCGGGTGCTATCATTCCGATGGTCAACGCGAATAATAATCCTTCTGAGATTGACAAGAGTCGTCGTGTCTTTGAACTCTATCCAGACGGCAAGACCGAGTTCACACTCTATGATGACGACGGAACAACACAGAAATATCTTGCTAATGAGAAGGCTACAACCCGCATCACCTCCGATCTTAACGATAAGCAGGTGCTGACTGTAGGTATCGATAAGACCGAAGGATCGTTCGATGGAATGGTGAAAAACCAGTCGACAACCTTCTATCTGAACACCAACGCAAAGCCTAAGAAACTCACAGCTGTTATCGGTGGTAAGAAGATTCGACTCGCAGAGGCTGAGCAGGGCGATAACACATGGCAGTATGTTCAGGCTTCAAATCTCAACCGTTTCTCAACCGCTAACAGCGAGATGGAACGTCTCTTGGTAACTAAAAATGCCCAAATCATCGTGCGTTTGGCTTCCTGCGACATCACAAAGGAGGCTGTAGAACTCCGAGTGGATGGTTTCGCACGTCTGAATAAGTCTAATGAAACTTTACGAAAGAAGGGTGCCTTGACTGCTCCAGAACTCCTCGAGGCTGATGTTCAGTCGTATAGTGTCACGCCAAAGTGGAAGTCTGTGCAGAATGCTGACTACTATGAGATAGCCTTCAATGGTCAGACTTATACCACTATCCGCCACAATTCGCTCCTCTTCGACGACCTCCAGCCTGCCACCGACTATGATTTCAAGGTGCGTGCAGTGAACAGCGATGGGGCAAGTGAGTGGACGCCACTACACGTGAAGACGGCTGTCAATCCATTGGAGTATGCTATCCAAGGACTTACCGCAACCTCTACCGCTCGTGATATGGAAGGTTTCGAAATCCACCGACTCGTTGACTTCAGTACGACTGGCGACATCTGGCACACCTATTATTATACGAAGGCGGTGCCATTCGACTTCACTGTCGACCTCCACAGCACCAACACCCTCGACAAACTACAGTATGTGCCACGTGCGAATGGCGGTAACGGTACGATTACGAAGTGCGATATCGCTGTCAGCAAAGACGGTAGAAACTGGACAGAAATCGGTCCACAGCAGTGGGCTCGTGACGGTAGAACGAAGGAAGTGGCGCTCTCTACCCATCCTGTAGCACGTTATGTGAAGGTGAGTGTGAAGGAAGCTGTCGGCAACTTCGGCTCTGGTCGTGAGTTCTATGTCTTCAAAGTGCCGGGCACAAAGACAATTCTGCCAGGCGATATCAACCTTGATGGTAAGGTAGACGAGAACGACTTCACCTCTTATATGAACTATACTGGACTTAAGAAGGGCGATGCCGACTTCGACGGTTATATTTCTGGTGGCGATATCAACGGCAACGGTCTCATTGATGCTTACGACATTTCGAATGTTGCCATGCATCTTGAGGATGGTTGGAACGACGATGACATAGCCCCTGTTGGTGGTAAGGTTTATTACGAATACAACCGTAAGTCTTACGCAGCGGGCGACGATGTCATCATCAAGGTGAAGGGTAAGGACCTGCAGTCAGTCAACGCCTTCAACCTTATCTTCCCATATAGTCCGAAGGAATTGCAGTTCGTTAAGGTTGAGACCGACCCATCAATGGTTATGCGCAATCTCACCTATGACCGTCATCACAGCGATGGTTCGCAGGTTCTCTATCCAACCTTCGTGAATGTGGGCGACCACCATACATTCAATGGTGATGCCGACCTCCTCGTCATCCGTATGAAAGCCCTCAAGCCTTTCACTGTTAAGAACACAACAGCCAAAGGCTTGTTGGTGGATAAGCAGTTGAGAAGCCTCACACTCTAAGGAAAGCCTCACCCCCTAACCCCCTCTCCATTACTTCCCTTTGGTCAGTGACCGTTGGTTCAGAGAGGGGGAAGTGAAATGTGAGGTACCACGTAAGAAGTAGACGAGTGGAGGAGTTAACAAGTAGACGAGTTATATGTTACAAAGCATATAACTCGTTAACTTGTCTACTAAAAACTTGTTAGTAAAAATCTCTGTGCTATCTTTGAACTTTCCCGTGTGACATTACATCATAGTTTTAAACCCCAATCTGTCATTAGATTCTAAACTTATTTTGTATAAATATCAATTAGTTTGTCTATCTTTGCAGCGCCAACGTAGCAGACTACGGTAAGGTATGAAGACTGACACGGTGCTGATAAGAAAATAAAAGGCATTAGAAATCAATATAATTAGTAAGCTTTATGAGCATTGTAATCTACTAACCGATTCGGTTTTAACCCCATCTAAGTAATGTGCGAAGCCTTAGCACTGAGTGTGCGGAGGGTAAACACCATTGGTGCGAGCCGTCCACACGAACTTAAAAGTGCATGAATAAGGACTTGAATATTACCGAAGAGAACTAAAGGAAACAATTATTTATTTTTTACATATATGTTATTCGAAAGATTTTTACGCAATAAGTCTCTGATGGCGGCAATGGCATTGACCGCTGTTATGCCAAGTGTTGCGAAGGCGTCGATGCTATCAGCTGCTCCAACGGCTGAGGGAGAGAACCAGCAACTCAAGGCAGGAGTTTATTTCATTGTTAATGACAAGCGTCAGCCAGGCACGGACCTCCATGTCTATGTTGATGAGAGTGGTTTGCATGGAAAGAATTACACTTCTCTTGCTGCAGACTATTCTAATGCTTTTCTCCTTCATGCTAAGGGCGACAAGTATACCATTCAGAGTTTGAGGGATGGTAAGTATGTGCAGAATGTCAATGGTAACAGTGTTCCTTATAAGGCAGGCAACGATGCGCACAAGTTCCAGATTGTTTATCAGCCACAGTCAAATGGTACGGGTAAGTCTTACTTCAATATCTATAACGATAATGTAGGAGGAGACCAATTCTGCTGGCACCTCGATGCTCAGAGAAACGTTGTACGTTGGTATCCATTGAAAGACAACGGCAGAACAGCACTCGGACCAAGTGAGTTCCGTCTTGATCCTGTGACTACGCTCAGCAAGCAGCAGGTGCTCGATCGCTTGGCTGAGTTGACAAAGATTGTTGACCCACGTAAGGATTTGAATAAGTATTATCAGATTGTGTCTGATACTTACGGCAGAGCAATGCGTGAAGACTATATTGTCGGAGAGCTGTCTACGGGTGGTTTCGTTGATACCGACTACAGCTACTGTTGGAAGTTAGTGAAGTTGGGCAGCGGTCGTTACGCTTTCCAGAATGCTGTTACAGGTAAGTATATCGCGCAGCAGAATGGTCAGACAAGTCGTTACTATACAACATCTGAGGAGCAGGGCAATGGCTTTGAATTCAATCTTAACGAAAGCGACCCATACGTATTGACTTTCGAGATGTTTGATGCTTACAACGTAGGTATTCACTGTGCTGAAAGTCAGGGCTATCATCCAGTAGGATGGTATGTGAACAACGAGGCTAACAAGTGGGTATTCAAGGTGGCTACGATCGATCAGGCTAAGCTCAAGGAACAGCAGGATGCTTACAAGGCACGTGTTGACTTGACAAGGAATGTAGACAAGTATGCTACGGCTGTTGCAAAGTATTTCACTAACAGTGCCGCTACTGAGGTTACTGCTGAGGTGAAGAATATGACTGATGCAGCATTGAAGGCAAAGATGAATGCCGACAAACTACCACAGGGTTTGCAGGAGGTTGTGTTGAAGATTAAGAACCAAAGCTGGACCGTTTATCCAAGTGGTCGCAATTGGGAGAAGCTCTTCCGCATCGCTGATTATAAGGTTTACAGCGAGAATAACTATGGTGCTTGGGCGCGTTCAATGGGTATCGGCTACGATTATGGTAGCATGACGAACCCAACAGGTATCACGGCTCAAGACGGCGAGGACCTTTTCATCTTCCTTGGCGATGATATTCCACAGAATGCAACCGTGCAGATTGAACTCGTACCATTGGGTACACGCAGTGCTGGTAAGTACTATAACTTGAAGAAGGGATTGAACATCATTCTCAATCAGGGCGAAAACAACGTATTCGTTAACTATATCGGTCGTACTTATAACAACGGTAAGTACCTCAGAGATTATAAGCCTATGAACATCCACATTGAGGGTGGTAAGGTGAATGGTTACTTCGACCTCACAAAGGGTAACACCAATGAGGACTGGCAGAAGATGCAGTCAGACGGTCTTGTTTGGGCTAAGGCGTTCAATATGAAGGGCGAATTGGTTGTTATGAACATGCCTGGTGCTGATTGCAAGCGCTATACTCCTGTTCACATGAAGGAACTTATTGAGATCTGGAACAGCATCGTTCAGCGTGAGGACGATCTCATGGGCTTCCGTGCTTCTAAGAAGGATAAGTGCAACAACGTACTCAATGCTACTGCCGTTGACCATGGTTATATGTATGCTACGACTGGTGGTACCTATTATAACTACAACACTTTGGGCGATGTGCTCAACTACGACAAGATGAAGTGGGGTAATGGTACACTCTGGGGTCCTGCTCACGAGTTCGGTCATAACCACCAGCAGCTGTTCAATACGGCAGGTATGACGGAGATTTCTGTCAATATGTATTCTAACATGGTGATGTTTACTTCTGGTCGCGTAACCAGCCGTTCAGAAAACTGTTCTTATACAGATGTTGACGGTAAGAAGTATGATGGTGTTTGCGAGAGTGCCGTTGCAACTTATGCTGACCGCTTTGCTAACAAGAAGAAGTGGTTTGAATATGGCACATGGGGCACAACGCAAATGTACTATAAGCTCTATATGATGTTCCATTCAACAGGTCTTGATAATCAGTTCTGGAACAAGTGTCTTGATTATCTCCGCACACACCGTCTTGAAGGTCAGGGAACAGCCAACTGTCAGGGTCAGAACGACTACTTACTCTTCGCTAAGGCATGTTCTTATGCAGCTCAGCAAGACCTCTCAAGCTTCTTCGAGGCATGGGGCCACTTCTATGATGTGAACGGTTCTGTCATTGGTGACTACAGTAACACAACCATGTATACCACAAGAGCACAGTGGATGGAGGCAAAGAAATTTATGCAGAAATATCCTAAGGGCCCTGCTAACAACATGATTTTCATTGACGATCATATCCGTCGTACTCCTGCTACATATCCTGGTCATGCTGCTGGTGAGATGCGTGAAGACTTTAATGGTGCCGTACGCGTAGGCAGAATGGGTGATTTCGGTTCATGGGATCAGTTCTGTCCAGACAGCCTCGGTCAGGGTTATGCTATCATCAAGACGCAGAGCGATGCTAATGGTCGTCGCACCTATACTATGGAGGCTAAGAACAGCCACGTTGTAGGTTTCAAGATTTACAACAGCAAGGGTCAGCTTATCTACTTTGCTAACACCAAGACCTTCACTATTCCTAAGAAGGTGATGGAGGATGCTAACAACGATATCAAGGTTAAGGTTTGTGGTTCAGACGGTTCTGAGGTTGATCCAGGCAAAGAGCCAACAGGTATCAAGACCTTCTCGGCTAAGGCTAACGGTGGTAAGGTAGATGTTTATAGCATCTATGGTGTCCTTGTTCGCAGTAAGGTGAACCCAGAGACAGCCCTTGAAGGCTTACCTAACGGTGTTTACGTTGTTGGTGGTAAGAAGGTGGTAGTGGGTAAGTAGCAGGCCTCACCCCCAACCCCTCTCCGAAAGGAGAGGGGCGTGAAATGCGGGATACCCCAATAGAAAAAGACAGAGTAACAAGCAAAACTGTTACTCTGTCTTTTTTGTAGGGACCTCCCCCAACCCCTCCAAAGGAGGGGAGTGCCTAACGGGGTGCGAGTTAAAACAAGAGCAGGGACCTTCTCCAGCCCTTCGAAGGAGGGGAGTGCCTAACGGAGTGAGAGATTAAAACAAAAGCAGGGACCTCCCCCAACCCCTCCAAAGGAGGAGAGTGTCTAATGGAGTGGGAGTTTAAAACCAAATCAGCTAATATACAATAGGCTTACTCTTCAAATCTTTATTTGCAGGCAACTCCCCTCCTTTGGAGGGGTTGGGGGAGGTGGTAAGTGAAAATGCTAATATAGGATAGGTTTACTCTTCAAATCTTTATCCGCCAGGCAGCTCCCCTCCTTTGGAGGGGTTGGGGGAGGTTGATATGTAAAAATACTTTACAAATCCTCAAACATTAAGACTTAAAATAGAACAAAAAGACAAGCGATTCTCTTATCCTTTTAAGTGTTTTGTTATCAGATAGTTGTGAGTATGGATTTCAAAAGGTGCTTAGTAAGGGTTCAAAAGGGCGTTAGTAAGACCTCAAAAGGGCATGTTTTGCAAGCCAATTGGGCGTCTTTTCAAAGCCAAGAGAGCACGTATTGAAATTTAGTACACGGAAAAATGTTTACAAGTGGACAGGTAGACAAGTAGACGTGTTTACAAGTTCACAAGTAAACAAGATGCGTGCGAAACATATAACTCGTAAACTCGTTTACTCGTTCACTTGTCCACTCGTACATTTATTGCAGAATATTCCAGAGTGGTTCATTCTTCCAATTAGCAGGGAATCCCATTGCAAGAATGTCCACATTAGGATAGTCTGTTAGTAATGATGAAAGGTTGTGTGTCATATTATTATTTACGTCAATAATATTAACGAAGTATTTCAAGATACACAAATCATAATAAATACGGTTTGTAGGTACAGGCGTGTTAATCCAAGGTAGAAGCATTTTCTTCGGTTCTGTTGGAAGGATGGTATTCTGCTTATTCCAGATGCGAGCATGGTGACAACATGCATTTCTTGTTAGGGCAATAATCGTAAACCAAGAGCTGAATACAGGGATTTTCAACGAGAATTCGTCAGCAATTTTCTTTCGCAGAGCATTATTAGCAAGGTTTCCATAAATGTGGTTTAACACACCTATTGGCAATATCTCTGTTAATATCCATGCAGGTGGGTAGGGGTTGCTGTATTTTCGTTTGAAATGTACGATAAAGTCCTCTTTAGAAGTGTTCAGTTCCTTATCAATAAAATTCATAGTTTTTCGAAACCTATCAGCGTTGGCATACATTGATATGTCTGTCATCCAGAATAAGTTCCCGGTTTCCTTGGAGACTATATTTGCAAGTGCGCTACGTATAGCTACTTCTATTTTTGCAATTTCGGTGAAGGCTAAGATACGTAACTTTTGATCAAAGTCGTAAAGTGATAATGCTGTATGAAAATTGCTATTAGCTTTAAAAACCTGTGCACTTTTGGGGTGAGCAAGGAAAGGGTATAGATAGGCACTGAAGCGGTAGTAGCTTATTTGTCTAAGCTTTTGTACTGCAAAAGAAATATTGTCAATGACAAGATTACGGCTTTGAAGTAGTAAAGCAAGTTGCTCAGGTGAATGGTATTGTTTATTGAAAGGTGTTGTCATAGTTGTAATATAAAACGTCCCCCGATTTGAGCATTGTGAAGAGGCTTGGGGGAACTGATGCTACAAAGATAGATGTTTTTCTTTTTATCGCCAAGGATTTTACGAAAAAAGTTTGTTGCAAGTTTACAGGTTTAGAGGTTTGCAAGTAGACGAGTTTACAAGTTCACAAGTAAAAAAGTTGCTTGCGAAACATATAACTCGTTTACTCGTTTACTTGTCCACTCGTCCACTTGTTCACTTGTCCACTCGTTTACTTTTTTAAAAACACACTTGCTTTTGGTTTATTATTTTTGTATCTTTAACAGCGGAATATTATTAATACCTAAACAACGAAGAATCAAGATGAAGAGATTACAGCTTATTATTCCAATGTTGGCTTGTTGTTTGGCACTGCCCTGTTTGTCATTCACAGATGTGAAGGACTCATATTTGGTTTTGCAGGTTGATACGACACAGAAGTATGAACAATATTCTTATGTTAATGAGAAGGGAGAAACGGTTGTGCCTTATAATCGTTATTTGCAGTGTTATACAGACACAATCTGTACTATTGGCTTTGTGTGGAAGTCGAATGTGGGGTGTGTTGCAATCAATAATCGGGGACAGGAGCTGTTCAATGTTTATATGGTGGATAACGGCAATGACTATCCCGTTGATGGACTCTTTAGAATCTTGGATGAGAGCGGACAGAAGATGGGCGTTGCGAATATGGAAGGCAAGGTTGTTGTCAGTCCGAAATATGATGCAATCTTTCCATATCATGACGGTTTGGCAGCTGTGGCAGTAGGGAGTAAGACGATGCGACCAGCCGATGATCCTGAACACGAATATACTATAGGAGGCAAGTGGGGATTCATCGATAAGCAAGGCAACGAGGTTATTCCTTTGGAGTATGATAGTATCACTAACCATCGCTGCTTTGTGAATGGTAAAGCCCTTGTCTTGAAGCATGGTAAGTGGATGAAACTCTCTATTCGTCAGAAGAAGAGATAGAGAGTGCTGGCAACAAATCGTTTGGGGAATTACGAAAGGACTTCTCCAACTCTCTCGTTGCCTTCAAATTCCACTGGCGACTACGAATTACGTAAATTGCACGAATCACTTAACAAAAGAATTCGTGTCATTAGAGAAATTCGTAGTCGTTCGTAGTTCTGATTATAAAGTTCAATGTTCAAACCTCAAAGTTCAAAGTTAACAGTTCAAAGTTAACAGTTATTTTACCGTATAAACAGTCGAGGTCAGTTTCATCTTTTCGACATCAAATGTAGTGAGGTAAGAAGTATCTGCGAAGGCTGTTGAGAGAACGGAGAACCTCTTTATCCCATACAGGTTGCAGCCATAAAGCATATAGTTAGCGATATCTGTTGTTGTGAAATAAGGTGTCATCGGGGTATGTGAGTGCATTACCTCTGTTATCTCTTCACCATTCATTGTTATTGGTTGCTCAAGAAAACTACGATGAAACCTGCGCCAACTGAGTATATTCATATCCTTATCAAAGTCGAAAGCGTAGTCATCACCGATAGGAATCACCCCATGCTTTGTTGTACCATGCAGAAGATAGAGTCTATAACCACCATTCTCCAAAGGGAGCAAGTCCCAGTTCAAGCCAGAAGTGTTAGCCAAGAAAATACTATCTCCCTTCTCTTTTATGACCTTACGAGGTGCAATCTGCTTTGCTTTAAGCTGTTCAATCTCGGTTGGTTTAAGTTTACGTGGTGTGGCAGAACAGACATAGAAACTCGTGTCGTTACTTAGGTGGTGCGTCAGTTCAAAGACGGTCTGTTCCTTCTCAAGGTTAGCAAAGATATAACGCCATGTCAGGTTTCCTTCTTCAAAAGCGGTAGCAGAATTGATTTCCTCTCTCTTGACATTATATTTCATAAGTGAATCAGTAGCTCGCCACGCCAATTTCTCATAAGTATACAACCACATTCCTTCCGCAAGGATAGAGTCATTGATAGCTTGGAAACGCTCTGGAGAGGGAGCTGTCAACTTCTTTGGTGCGGTCTGTGCCTTACCATAAATGGAGAAACATAAAAAGAAAAGTACGAACAAGATAGGTTTTGGCTTGGATTTGCAAAGTGATGTTTTCATAATAAAATTTGTTTAGGAAGCCTCACCCCCCAGCCCCCTCTCCTGCAGAGAGGGGGAGTGCTGGAAACAATTCGCTTGAGGATGAAAGCCTTGTTTGGTTTAACTTACTTGGAGATGAATCCTTATTTGGTTTAACTTGCTTAAGGATGAATCCTTATTCGGTTTAATTTGTTTGAGGTTAAAAGTTCTATCCAAACTATTTTACTTGAGATAAAAAGCTTTAACCGAACTAATTTACCTGAGGTAATTCGCTTGGAAAGCATTTCCGTCATTCCCCAATCTCATAGGGGTATCTCGCATTTCACGCCCCTCCCTATGGGGGAGGGGACGGGGGAGGGGCTGCTTGTGTGGGGCTTTACTCCTCCATCAACTTTCTATATCTACCCTTCTTAATCTCCTCATTGCCAAGTCGGCGTGCCTTATTGATTTCGTAATCAGAGAAGCCACCTTCGAAGAAGACAACTTCACCATTACCCTCAAAGGCAAGGATGTGGGTACAGATACGGTCGAGGAACCAACGGTCGTGGCTGATGACAACAGCACAACCGGCGAATGCCTCAAGACCTTCCTCCAAGGCACGGAGTGTATTCACGTCGATATCATTGGTAGGCTCATCGAGAAGGAGGACATTACCTTCTTGCTTCAATGCCATAGCCAACTGAAGACGGTTGCGCTCACCACCAGAGAGTACTGAACAAAGCTTGCTCTGGTCGGTTCCAGAAAAGTTGAAACGTGAGAGATAAGCACGTGAATTGACATCACGTCCACCCATACGAATCGTCTCGTTGCCCTGTGATACTACGTCATATACCGTCTTGTTAGGGTCAATATCCTTGTGCTGCTGGTCAACATAAGCAAGTTTAACGGTCTCGCCTACCTCAAACGTACCGCTATCAGCCTGCTCCAAGCCCATGATAAGGCGGAAGAGCGTTGTCTTACCCGCACCGTTAGGACCAATAACACCTACGATGCCGTTAGGAGGCAACATGAAGTTGAGATCGTTGAAGAGTACCTTCTCACCGAAAGCCTTCTTTACGTGCTGTGCTTCGATAACCTTATTACCAAGACGTGGACCGTTAGGAATGAAGATTTCGAGTTTCTCCTCACGCTGTTTCTGCTCCTCGTTGAGCATCTGTTCGTAAGAGTTCAGACGCGCCTTACCCTTTGCCTGACGAGCCTTTGGTGCCATGCGCACCCATTCCAACTCACGCTCCAAGGTCTTGCGACGCTTAGAAGCCGACTTCTCTTCCTGCTCCATGCGCTTTGTCTTCTGATCAAGCCATGAAGAGTAGTTGCCCTTCCATGGAATACCCTCACCACGGTCGAGCTCAAGAATCCACTCGCTCACATCGTCTAAGAAGTAACGGTCGTGGGTAACAGCGATAACAGTACCCTCATACTGCTGCAAGTGCTGCTCCAACCAGTCGATACTCTCAGCATCAAGGTGGTTGGTAGGCTCATCGAGCAACAACACATCTGGCTTCTGAAGGAGCAGACGGCAGAGGGCAACACGGCGACGTTCACCTCCAGAGAGGTTGGTCACAGGCAAATCACCCTTTGGACAACGCAGTGCATCCATCGCACGCTCCAAGCGTGAATCGATATTCCAAGCATCTGTTGCATCAATGATATCCTGCAACTCAGCCTGACGCTGCATCAACTTATCCATCTTATCAGCATCAGAGTAATACTCCTCCAAGCCGAACTTAACGTTGATATCGTCATATTCCTTCAGTGCATCATAGATATGCTGCACACCCTCCATAACATTCTCCTTCACGGTCTTCGCCTCATCGAGTGGTGGATCCTGTGGCAGATAGCCCACTGAATAGCCCGGACTCCATACCACTTCGCCCTGTGTTGGTTCCACAAGACCAGCGATAATCTTCATCAGCGTAGACTTACCTGCGCCGTTGAGACCAATAATACCAATCTTTGCACCATAGAAGAACGAGAGGTAAATGTTCTTCAGAATCTGTTTCTGGTTCTGTGGGATAATCTTCGATACACCCACCATTGAGAAGATAATCTTCTTGTCGTCTACTGTTGCCATTTCTTCTTTCGTTTGTTTTGTAGGCAAAGATAACGAAAATAATTCATATTGGCAAGTTAAGAAGTTGACAAGTAATCAAGGTGCTTGCGGAAAGAAGACAGAGAATATAAAAGACAGGGTAACAGAAGAACGCTTAGGATTCAGCCTTTTATTGTCTCAACATATAGCGACTTTCTAATAATTACCACGCCCCAGAGACTATTATATCTATCTTCTTTGTGAACGAGAGAATATGTATTGTTTTCAATTGTTTTATTGACAAAAAGAAATTACCGTAAAAGATTTCTATTACTATTCCTCTCAAGGATTTGCATTTGATGAATAGCAATCTGATTAAGTCTAACAAGTCTTTCCCCTTGTGGTATATCGTCATTGATAAGTACTGCATTGATATTCTCCATGTTTGACAAACAAATCAATTCATTTACAGAAGCATAGTCACGAATATTACCTTTCAAATCAGGATTAGACTCTCGCCATTGTCTGGCAGTCATTCCAAACATGGCAACATTCAGCACGTCTGCCTCCTCTGCATAAATCATGTTTTCCTGCGTAGGGGTAACTTTCTCTGGGATGAGATGACTCTTTATAGCATCCGTATGTATGCGATAGTTTATCTTAGATAATTCTCTTTTTGCAGTCCATCCTATCAACTCTTGTTCTTTAGCTTTCAGACGTTGGAACTCCATGACAAGATAAAGTTCAAACTCAACAGAAACCCAATTGGCAAACTTGAAAGCTATATCACGCTGAGCAAAAGTACCACCACCAGCTCCATTCTTAGTGAAGACACCTATTGCTGCAGTCAACTCCACCCATCTGGTTGGGCTCATAGTAAAAGAGTTACTACCTGCTTCTGCCAAAAGGGGGTCGAATTCGACCCCTTTGAAGTTAGGATTGTTTAGTTTCTCCCATAAACCCAAATACTCCAGCGTATTCTTTTGGCGCATCCAATTCTTAACAACGTCTTTAGGCTCAGCAGTATTCTTCTGTCGAGCAATGTCTGTTATACAGATGTAATCAATACCATCTTTTGTCATAGTCTTAATTGCTACATCTTTAACGAAGATTTCTCCCTTCTTTGTCATAGTATTATTATTTATAAATATATGTGCAAAGATAATATAAAATTCACTTCCTGCTCACTCCTATCAACAAAATACTAATAAAATCGTTGATAAATAAGAATAATGTTTACCTTTGCAGGGGTTATCATTAACAGAATACTAACGTAACGTGTTGGCAGCCAAACATAAATATACGAAGTTTTCTTATCTTTACCTACTTACAAACACCCACTGACAGGGAAACTTATCCCTCAAATTAGGAAAGTATTATCTTATAAAACAAGCGATTATGGAAGAAACTCCTTCATCCTACAGATGGTTCGGCTATATGTTTGTTTGGATGCTGGCGTGTCTACTTCTTCTTCAAGAAGGAGAAGGATTCGAGCTGTTTATCTTCATCCTTTTATTAGTAGCAATAGTGCTCAATGGTTATTGCGCATATAAGTTTGCTTTGGAGAAATGGACATTCTTAGCCATACTGGCATTCGTCGTGGCTATGGTGCTTGACTTCTTCCCAATTGTTGCCTATTTCGTAATAATGGAAATATACATGGCGTAGCTAACACTTCAGAGTCGTTTCCTACTTTTTTATCACACTTACGCTTTGAATTTTCCTTACATAACAGCGACGAAAATGTCCCTAAAAACAGCCAAAAACAGCCTTTTTGAACGTCTTTGTAACTAACAGTATATCAAACTATTGCAGACATGTAATGCAAAAGGTGCTTAATTAGACTCCAAAAGGGCGTTAATAAGACCAGAAAAGGGCACCTTTTGCAAGCCTAAAGGGCGTCTTTTCAAAGCCAAAAGACCATGTATTGAATTTCAGGGTATGGAAAATTGTTTACAAATAAGCGCTCCAGTCCCTCCAAAACCTCCCCCAATCCCTCCAAAGGAGGAGAGAAACAAATGGGGTAATGATTTAAAAACAAAATCAGCCAAGGGACAATCTGGTTTACTCTGCAAATCTTTATCCGTTTGGCACTCCCCTTGGGGGAGGGGCTGTTTGTGTCTGTGTTGTCATAATTATGACGTACTGATGAGAACTTCATTCGAATAATTGTGGATTATGAATTGGAATTGTGGAATAGTAGTAATCATAATTATGAATTATGAATTATGAATTCTGAATTACATTAACTACTTGTGTGCGTGAACAATACTTCTAATTAAAAAAAAAAGAACTTTTCTTTTGGTATTTATTGTATAAACGACTATATTTGTAGCACAAAACCTAAATCAATAGAATATATGTCTAATTTTATGAAAGTAAGTCAGAACCGCAGAAAGCACCCGCCATTTGTTAGTGGCAGCTTAGCTTTCTCTTTTGCACTCGGGTTGATGGCGTTTGCACCATCCCCAGTATTAGCCAATGTGGATGCGAACACGAGTATGAGTGTTCAGCAGCAAAAGCAGAGTATCAATGGTGTAGTGAAAGATGCTAATGGCGACCCTGTCATTGGTGCTTCTATACTGGCAAATGGTACTCCAGTAGGGGTGACCGACATGGACGGTCGCTTCTCAGTCTCTGTAGCTCCGGGTACGGAGTTGAAGATTAGTTATGTTGGTTTTGCCACTCAAAGCGTCATGGTGAGAAGTGGTGTGACGAACTATAACATTACTCTGAAGGATGAGAACAGCGCTCTCAGCGAGGTTGTTGTTGTCGGTTATGGTACACAGAAGAAGGCAAACCTCTCTGGTTCTGTTGCACAGCTTGATAGTAAGGCACTCGAAAACCGCCCTATCTCTAATGTGTCTTCAGGCTTGCAGGGCTTGCTTCCGGGTATCACGGTGACAGGAGCTGACGGTGCGCCAGGTCTTGATAATGGTACGATTCTTGTGCGTGGTGTGGGAACATTGAACTCAGCTACGCCATACATTTTGATTGATGGTGTTGAAGCAGGAACACTGAACTCGCTCGACCCAGAGGATATTGCGAGTATCTCTGTCCTAAAGGATGCTTCTTCAGCAGCCATCTATGGTTCTAAAGCATCTAACGGTGTGATTCTGGTAACTACAAAACGAGGGCAGAACGGTGCGCCAAAGGTTAGCTATTCAGGTTATTTTGGTATTCAGAATGCAACAGCCTTGATGGAAAGGATGAATTCTGCCGATGCCGCTTACTACTATAATAAGGCATTGGAGCGTAGTGGTAAGGCTCCACGTTTTTCTGATGAAGCAATTAAGAAGTTCCGTGACGGATCTGACCCTTACAATTATCCTAATACCGACTGGTACGATCTTGCATTCAAGACAGCTTGGCAAAACCGCCATAACGTGAACATTACAGGTGGTAATGAGTATGTGAAGTATCTTGCTTCTGCTGGTTATCTCAAGCAGAGCAGTATTCTTCCTAATGCAGGTCGTGAGCAGTTTAATGGTCGTGCGAATCTTGACATGGTGTTGTCAAAGCGCATCACTGCCCATCTTAACCTCGCTTATATCCAAAACAACTACCGCGATGCAAGTAGTGCATACGCTGGTGGTAGTAGCGATCAGATTATTCGTCAGCTGAATATCATCGCGCCTTGGATTGTTTATAAGTATGAAGATGGTACTTATGGAACCGTTTCTGATGGTAACCCAATGGCTTGGTTGGAGTCTGGTATGACCGTAAACCGCAACAACCGTAACTTTACGGGTATGATTGGTATTGACTATCAGATTATCAAGGATTTGAAACTGACACTCCAAGGGGCTTACGTTGATAACTCACAGCGTTACTCTTACTTCCAGAAGTTCATTCAGTATAACCCTAATAAAGCCTCTGACCCTAACAAGTTAGAGATTGCTCACTATGACTGGCATCGCACAACCTTCGATGCGTTCTTAAACTATGACAAGTCATTTGCGCAGCACAACTTCAAGGCTATGCTCGGTTGGCACACTGAACGCTATAAGTATCTGCCTGACTGGATGTATCGTAAGAACTTCCCTAACAATGATCTTACTGATATGAACGCTGGTGATGCTTCGACACAACAGAATGCTGGTTACACTCGCGAACTGACGATGGTGTCATACTTTGGTCGTCTGAACTACGACTTTGCTGGTCGTTACCTCTTTGAGGCAAACTTCCGTTCTGATGCTTCTTCACGCTTTGCTGAGGGTCATCGCTGGGGCTTCTTCCCATCATTCTCAGCTGCATGGCGTATCTCTGAGGAGCCATTCATGGAGAGTTCAAAGTCATGGTTGAACAACTTGAAGTTGCGTGCATCATGGGGTCAGTTGGGTAATCAGGATGCTCTGAAAGATTACTATCCTTGGATGAACACTTACAACCTCAATGCGAAGTATCCATTTGGTGGTCAGCTTATGCCGGGTTACTATCAGGGTAGCTATCACCTTGAGACTATCTCTTGGGAACGTTCTACTACATGGGGCATTGGTCTTGACTTTACCCTCTTCGGTGGTCTGACAGGTTCGTTGGATTACTACAACCGCAAGACTACAGGTATTATCATGAACGTGTCTGCTCCAGCAGAGTTTGCACTCGGTGCCTACAAGGATAATATCGGTGCATTGCGCAATCAGGGTGTGGAACTCTCATTGGCTTACGCAAAGCAGTTGAACAAGGACTGGGCAATCAACGTCGGTGCGAACTTCGCTTACAACAAGAATAAGATTCTCTACTTGGGTGAGGGAACCGAATATATTGAAGATAAGGATGACCGCAACCGCCGTACAGCTATCGGTCAGCAGTACAAAAGCTATTATATGTACAAGGCAACTGGTAAGTTCTTCAACTCACAGCAGGAGGCTGACGACTACACAGCGAAGTATGGCAACCCATTCGGACGTAAGTTCATGGCGGGTGACCTTATCTATGAGGACACAAACGGTGATGGTAAGCTCGATTCAAACGACCGTATCTACACCAAGCATACTGATATCCCAGCAATTACTTACGGCTTCAACCTTGGTGCAACATGGAAGAACATTGACCTCTCTATGATTTGGCAGGGTGTTGGTGCAGTATCTCATATCTACAACCGTGAGGTACTCGGTGAGTTCTCTGGTGATGCCAGCCACCCTTCAACACTATGGAAAGACTCATGGACAGACGACAATCACAATGCTAAGTTGCCACGCGTATTCGAGACAGGAAACAGCCCAAGTGACATGACGCGTGCTATGTCAACCTTCTGGTTGTGGAACACAGCTTACTTGCGTTTGAAGACTTTGCAATTGGGTTACACTCTTCCAAAGAGCGCACTCAAAGCAGTTGGTCTTGAGAAAGTACGTATCTACTATGCAGGTGAAAACCTCCTTACCTTCGATGCATTGCCATTCAATATTGACCCAGAAGTAACCAGCGAGCGTGGATCATCTTATCCATTGCTGCGCTCACATTCTATCGGTATCAATATCACATTCTAACCGTAAATACCCGATATACATTATGAAAACAGTAAGAACATATATATTAGCAGGTGTGGCTGCTTTGGCGCTCACATCTTGTAATGACTACCTTACCACTGTGCCGAAGGATGCAATGTCGCCAGCTACAACATGGAAGACGGGCGACGATGCTGAGAAGTTCCTTGTGGGCTGTTATGATGGTTGGGAAGATGGTGGAGCCTTGCTCTATTGGGATGCTGGCTCTGACTTTGCGTACAACAACTTCCCTTGGGAAGGCTTTACCAATATCGGTAATGGTTCGCTTTCACCATCGTCTCCAGGCTGGTCGTTCTACGATTATACCATCATTGGTAGATGTAACACCTTCCTTGAGAATGTTGATAAGTGCACCTTCAGCAGCGATGCAGTAAAGAAAGACCTCGTTGCACAGGTGAAGGCTATCCGCGCTTATAACTATTTCCGCATGGGCTTCCTCTATGGTGGTGTGCCAATCGTTAAACCTTTCACCAGTGCTCAGGAGGCACGCGTGCCACGTAATACAGAGCAAGAGGTGAAGGATTTGGTCTTCAAAGACCTTGACGAGGCAATTGCTGATATCAGTACGTCTCCTGCTGCACGTGGACGTATCGCAAAGGGTGCTGCCTTGGCTATGAAGATGCGTGCTGCTCTCTACTGGGGCGACTATCAGAAGGCGAAGGATGCAGCTCAGGCTATTATCGACTTGGGTAAGTATGAACTTGATCCTGACTATACCAACCTCTTTAAGTTGGCTGGTGTTGACTCAAAAGAAATCATCCTTGCCGTACAGTATAAGAGCGGTACTCGCCCATTAAGCACTATCGGACAGCTCTATAACAATGCCGATGGTGGCTGGTCATCAGTTGTCCCAACGCAGAAGTGTGTCGATAACTATGAGATGAGCAATGGTATGACAATCACTGAGGCGGGTTCTGGATATGATGCAACTCATCCTTTCCATGGTCGTGACCCACGTATGGCAATGACGATTCTCTATCCCGGTTGCGACTGGAATGGCACTATCTTCAATACCCTCGACGAGAATGTTAATGGTAAGAAGAATCCTAACTATCCAACCAATGCTGCCAACTCTTCTAAGACTGCCCTCACATGGCGTAAGTACTTAGACCCAAAGAGTCAGTATGCTGACGTATGGGATACTGAGGCTTGCCCTATTGTCTTCCGCTATGCAGAGGTGCTCTTGACATGGGCAGAGACAGAGAACGAGTTGAATGGTCCTTCTGCTAACGTCTATGCAATGATTGACAAGGTGCGTACACGCGTGGGTATGCCTGCCGTTGACCAGTCAAAGTATAACACAAAGGACAAACTTCGCGAGTTGATTCGTCGTGAGCGTGGCTCAGAGTTCGCTGGTGAGGGTCTCCGTCGTGCTGATATCTTACGTTGGACAAGCAATGGTAAGATGGTCGCAGAGACAGTATTGAATGGTCCATTGAACCGTATCACAGGTACTATTAACACATCCGCTACCGACCCAACCATGCGTGCCGTAGTCAGTGGTAGCAGTAAGGTTGAGGACCGTACGTTCCAGACCTTCAACAGATACCTGCCTATCCCACAGTGGAATATCTCTGATAATCCTAAGTTGGAGCAGAATCCAGGGTATGCGAAGTAAGGGCCCCACCCCAAAATAACCAGCCCCTCCCCCTTACCCCTCCCCCAAGGGGAGGGGCGTGAAATGTAACGAAAGCAACTGGCCCCACCCCCAACCCCTCCCCCATAGGGAGGGGAGTGATTAGCGAGATACCCCTATGGTTAGAAAAGCTGTTTAGTCGTTCCTAAGCAAACTGTTTCCTACACTCCCCCTCTCTGTAGGAGAGGGGGTTGGGGGGTGAGGCTTTTCTTTTTCTTTATCCGTGTCAAAAACCTTGACATACCCTTCAATAAAACCCTTGAAATAAAGGTGAAAAACACGTATTGTGAATTAGTTTGTAACTCGCAGAAAATCAATTGATTATAAAACACGACAGTAAAAGATGCTTATTAAGGCTTTAAAAGGGCGTTAGTAAGGTTCCTAAAGGGCACCTTTTGCAAGCCAATTAGGCGTCTTTAAGAAGCCAAAAGAGCATCTCTCACTCTCTAAGTGCTTGAAAAAAGTTGACAAGATTACAAGTAAACGAGTGAACAAGTAGACGAGTAAACGAGTTGCTTGTGAGAGAAGACAAAGTAACAGATGAACAGGTGTTTAGTGGATGAGTGAACGAGTGGACAAGTGAACAAGTTACTTGCAAGAGAAGACAAGGTAACAGGTGAACAGGTGTTTAGTTGATAAGCCACTTTGTAACAAATACCTCGTTTGCAGGTTTACTTGTTTACCCGTCAACTTTAAAACCTTGTTCCTATGTTACTTTGTCTTTTATTTACCCTGTCTACAAGCAACTCGTTTACTCGTCTACTTGTTTACTTGTCTACTCGCCCACTTTTTTGCCATTTTATTTTCTTACCTTTTAATTTTTTATTTATCTTTGCACTGTCTTTTGAAAAATAACATCTTACTAATAAAAAACCAGAGAATCATATTTAAAAGCAGTTTTATGAATAAAATTATAACTCTCTTAGTTAGTGTATTGTTGGCAACATCATCATTTGCTATTCCTGCCATGAGAATGTGGCGAATCTTCAAGCAGGCTGACGGAACAATCCTAAAGGTGATGACCGTGGGCGATGAGCATTTCAATTATGCGCTGACAGAGGACAATATCCCTGTGTTGCCCCATAATGGCAGCTATTATTACGCGCGTATCGAGGATAATCAGCTGGTACCTTCATCGGTGTTAGCCCATAACAAGGCATTGCGAAAGGGAAAGGAAGAACTCGTTGCAGCAGCTATTCAGCAAGTAAGACAACTGCAAAAACAACATGAGATGCATGTCAATTCTAAGCCTTTTGGAGAAGGATTGGGAATGACATGGGAGGGTAAGAAGAAAGGTCTCGTCATCTTGGTTGAGTTCGAAGATGTGGCTTTCAAAGACCCAAAGAATGTGTTGACGCTCAAACCACGTGAGAAAGATGTCAAGACACTCTATGAAAATATGCTCAACAAGGTGGGATATACCAATGACAATGGCGCTATCGGTAGTGTTCACGACTATTTCCTCGACCAGAGTAATGGTAAGTTCGACCTCACTTTCGATGTCGTTGGACCCGTAAAGCTCAAGCATCCTCATCAGTTTTATGGTGAGCGAACAGCTAATATGAATGATGTGAATGCACCACAGATGATTATTGATGCCTGCAATGCTATCCAAGGGGTAGACTTCAGTAAGTACGACTGGGATGATGATGGCGAAGTAGAGCAGGTTTATGTCATCTATGCCGGTGAGGGTGAGGCTACTGGTGGTGAGTCAAGTACTATCTGGCCACACAAGTATTCCCTTACCGATGCAGGACTTGACGCACTGACTTTCAATGGACAAACGATAAATACCTACGCTTGTAGCAATGAAATCATTCGTGCGAAGGTGAATGAGAAGTCGCGTATCTACTATTCTGGTATCGGTACTATCTGTCATGAGTTCTCGCATTGTCTCGGCCTGCCCGACTTCTATGACACACGTGGTGGCAGTAACATTGGTTCTGGACGATACGATTTGATGTGTGGTGGTAGTTATAACGGTGGACCAGAGAGTCTGATTAACGTCTATGGTGGTACTGGAATCGGCACTGTGCCAGCTGGTTACGATGCTTACGAAAAGGCATATATGGGTTGGCTAAAGCCTATCACACTTGCCGATGAGGCTGTTGAAGTGAAGAATATGAAGGGACTTGCCGAGGGTGGCGATGCCTATTTCCTTTATAATCCAGACACGAAGAATGAATATTATATCTTTGAGAATCGTACGCCTCACCGCTGGGATGCTGAGTTGCCGGGTCACGGACTGATGGTTTTCCATGTTGATTTCGATGCTTATTCATGGCGAATGAACAACCTCAATGCTGCTTCTGCGCAGCGTCATCCACGCTTCACGATAGTGTCTGCCGATGGTCGACTCGATCATGACACGCAGAATAGCGACCCATTCCCAACGGATTTGAACAATAGCTTAACGAAGTCTACTGACCCTCGCCTAAGTTTTTATACGAACTATAACGTCAGCAGTCAGGCTGGTGTCAAGCAGATTGTTCGCAATAATGACAACACAATCTCTTTCCACTTTACTCCGCTAAAGGATGCAACAGGCATCAACAACCTCTCTGCCGACCCCCAACAGCCAGCCGAGACCTATACAATCTCTGGTGTAAAGGTTGCAGACAATCAGAATCTCCACAATCAGATTGTGATAGTTAAAGGTAAGAAGGTGAGGAAGTAGGAGAGATAAAAAGTGAACGAGCTTACGAGTAGACAAGTGAACAAGTTGTATGCGCTGTTGGGTGTACGCATATAGCTTGTTCACTTATGGACCTGTCAACTTGTGCACTTGTTCACTTGTCAACTTTTTTCGTATATTACGAAATCAAAACATGCTCTTTTAGCTTCTCAAAGACGCCCTTTAGGCTTGCAAAAGGTGCCCTTTTGAGGTCTTATTAACGCCCTTTTGGAGTCCTATTAAGCACCTTTTGCAATGTGACTTTGTAAGTTGTTGATAACAAGATGATTGCAGTGGTGCTAAAAATACTCGTTTTTAGCCATTTTCTTTGCGATGTTCTCTGGTGAGTTGTAATAACTTTTCATCACTCTTGGGCAATAATATCCTCTCACAGAAGACGGATATATGCAAGAAAGCGCAGCGCTACAAACTCTTTTCAGATGGACAATAATTCTCAGAAGGCTAAGGGTTATGGAACGCACAGAGCTATTTCTCAAACGTTTTATTCAATGCTCACTGATGGAAAGGACGTAAAAGTGGGGGAGAGGCTAATGTTATTTTGAGTTGATAACAGAATAAGAAGCTATGCAGAAGATTTCTATAAGTTGACAAGTTAACAAGTTAACAAGTAGACGAGTTGCTTGTTATTCTATACGTAAATCTCCGTTTTTTTACTTTGGCTTTCGTGCAAGTTGACGAGTTAACAAGTCTACAAGTAGACGAGTTGCTTGTTATTTTATACGTAAATCCTCGTTCTTTTACTTTGGCTTTTCGGTAAGTTGACGAGTTAACAAGTCTACAAGTAGACGAGTTGCTTGTTATTCTATACGTGAATCCTCGTTCTTTTACTTGGCTTTTCGGCAAGCAACTTGTTCACTTGTGTCCTTGTTAACTTGTCCACTTGTTCTTCTTTAAATATATGTTCTCATGTTACTTTGTCTCTTTCTTGCAAGCAGCGGTTCTCTTGTCCACCCTTTTACCCTATCATAAACAAAAAAACCTTGGCGGGAAGCCAAGGTTTTAGCGGTGCGTACGAGACTCGAACTCGTGACCTCCTGCGTGACAGGCAGGCATTCTAACCAACTGAACTAACGCACCAAAATGGATGTTTAAAACCCTTTTTCTGTTTTGCGAGTGCAAAGGTAATAATAAAAATCTATTCCACCAAAATTAATTTATGCTTTTTATATAAAAAGTTGCATTACCCTTGCATCCTTGTATTGTCCGTCGCAATAAAGCCACTCTTTCAGTAGACTGCCATTTGTAAAACCAATGGAGGAAAGACAGCGGAGTGACACCTCGTTGTCAACATCTACTACAGCGTAGATTTGTTTGAGGTGTAGCCCATTGCGCGTATAGTCAATTAGGGCAGAAATAGCTGCCTTTGCATAGCCTTTTTGGCGAAATGGTTTCATGATGATAATACCCATTTCCGCCCGCTGATGCTTTGGATCGAAGTTGACAAGATCTATCACACCGACAATTTCCTGCTCACAATTCTCAATCATCATACGCAGTTGTCCGTCGATATAGATATCGTTTTTCGCGTCAGCAATGTAGTTGTGCAAGGCATAACGGCTGTAGGGGACATTCGTCGCACTGATGTTCCATAGGCTACGATCGTTCTCAATGTGATAGAGCATATCGAGGTCTTCTGGCTCCATTGCTCTCAGTCTGACTTCCACGTGCTGTTTCTTTTCCATGTTTTAATCTCCTATAACTTCCATCATGGTGATGACTCTGTTCTCCTTTCTATGGTAGAAACCGATGTGAATATTCTGTTTTGGCTGTTCGGCAAAGACATTTAGGATGTCTTGATAGCTGAATAAGTCGGTGTCATAGACGATGCAGTAAGATCGACTTTTCCCTCCAAACTCCTTGAGTAGGTCGGTGTGCGTGTGCTGCAAGCTATCCTTATCCGCTACTCGATACTCTGCTACAAGGGCATTATCAGTAGCCAATCGTTGGCATTTTTCCATGACATCTTTGCCTGCAACAAATATATAATGTGGGAATGATTTAGCTTTCGAAGTGCGGAATCCCAACTTCTTTCTCGTTGCGCGAATGGTAGTACCAATCAGTGAACCAAAGGCTTTCACGTAGATAGCCGTCTTAATCGGTAGTCGCCACAATACGTTCATACCGCCATAATGCTTGCGGAAGAAGATAAGCATGGCATCATAGAAGACGTGGACATATCGGAAGCTCGACTTCTGCGTACTCTCGCCTTTGTAATGCAGGATGCGAACAGGGAGATACCAGTTCTCAAAGCCACCTTTCAGCAGTCGATAGCTGAGGTCGACATCCTCGCCATACATAAAGAAGTCCTCGTCTAAGAGTCCTACCTTGTCTAAGGCAGACCTGCGAAGGAAGCAGTAAGCACCACTGATTACCTCAATCTTGCCCGGAACATCCCATGACAGACTACCCATATAATAATGTGCAAAGCGGTCACTTTGTGGGAAATGCTTGCAAAGTCCTACCATCTTATAGAACGAAACCATGGGCGACGGTAAGCCACGACGGCTTTCTAAGGCTCGTTCACCACAGTGAGTAAGCATCTGTACGCCATGTCCTCCAGCCGCTGGATGACTCTCCATGAAGTCGATAGAAGCATGGATAACCTCCTCGCCCACAACCGTGTCGGGGTTGAGCAGTAAGACATATTCACCCTTACTCTGGCGAATCGCAATGTTATTACCACCCGCAAAGCCTAAGTTATGCGCACTGGCAATGAAGTGAACATCAGGGAAACGGCTGCGAAGATAGGCTACGGAGCCGTCATGAGAATGGTTGTCAACCACAAATACCTCTGCTTCAACGCCTTTCAAAGCGCGCTGAAGACTCTCAAGACACTGTTGGAGATAGTATTTTACGTTATAATTAACGATGACAACGCTCAGCTTCATTTATGCTTGTTCTGAATTATCCATAGAACATTCATGCTCGCAACGCTTCTTGTTGGGGAAGACGAAGAATAAGCTCAACGCTAAGATGACGGCAAGATAGAAGAAACTTACACTATCCCCGAAGGCATAGTAGAAGAAGGTATTGAGTATCATCGGAACGCAAAGCATCATCATTCGCACGCTACCCCAGAAGAGAAGCTTACGACTGACGTGACTCTCGTCGGTATGTAAGTCAGAGTGTACGTAGCCAATCTTGAAAAGGAAGAGTGCAAGTGGGATAGTAGCGAGGGTCAACAGCTGCATAAGAAACTGCACAGTAACCATATTGCTGCTTTCAACATCAGCCCACGCACCGGGCAAGATCAGTTCAAGTTCATACACCGCGATGATGAGCAGTGTGATAAGACATGAGCCAAAGAACTCAGTAAGAAGTATTTTTCTTGTTTTATCCATGGTTGTTTTAAGATTCAAAAGGTGTGCGGTTCAGAATACTTCTGCCCAACGTCACCTCATCTGTATATTCAAGTTCGTCGCCAACAGAGATACCTCGTGCGATAACCGACAGTTTCACGCCTGTGTCTTTCAGCTTGCGTGAGATATAAAAGTTGGTTGTGTCGCCCTCCATCGTACTGGCAAGGGCAAGGATGATTTCCTTTACCGTACCCTCTTCTACGCGCTCTACGAGCGATTCAATCTCTAAGTCGTGCGGTCCGATGCCGTCCATCGGAGAGATGATACCCCCCAAAACGTGGTATAATCCATGGAACTGCTGGGTATTTTCAATCGCCATCACGTCCTGAATGTTCTCTACCACACAGACCACCGAGGCGTCTCGGCGTGGGTCAGAACAGATAGAACAAACCTCATTATCGGAAATGTTATGACAAACCTTGCAATACTTCACATCGTGTTTCACACGTATGACAGCATCCGCAAAGCTATCCACGTCCTCAGTCGACTGGCGTAGCAGATGCAAAACAAGGCGCAGAGCGGTCTTGCGCCCCACACCTGGCAACTGTGAGAAAGCCTCTACGGCACGTTCTAAGAGTTGAGAAGGGTATTGTTGCATTTAAAATTAATTCTCGTAGTCTGGAGATAATCGAAAGGAGGGTTACACTTGTAATCCTCTTTTTTATTCTATATAGTCGATTAGGACAATGGCTTTGATTTGAGAGATATAGGGACACACCCAGAAAGTGCATCCCTATACAGACAGCCAGTCCTTAAAATAATATCTGTTGCTTCCTCTTGATTAATCATCAAAGAGGTAGATACCGAGACCCACCTTCAAGCCCACTGTTGAATAGTCATGCTTCTTAAATGACTGATCATAGTAAAGAGCAGGCTCAATCGTCACTGAGCGATTGATGAAGAAGGCATAACCCACCTCAACACCCGGCATCAGGTCGTTATAGTTATGGTTGGCATGGAGGAGTTTTACGCCCGCACCCAAGTAGAGTCCGTTCTGTGTGATATAATAACGTCCACCAACCCCCACACTGATATGGTCGGCAACAGCCTCAGAACCAGTGTGTACAGCATCGAATGAAGCAAGCACCATGAGGTTATCCCAAGGGAAGTAACCTGCCTTTGCTTGTACACCTAAGTTTAATCCCTCCTGACCATTATAGTGCAAGTCGAGTCCTGTCAGGGAAGCACCTAAGTAGCCCTTACCCTCTTGAAACTGTGCAGATGCACTGATGCTCACTACCATTGCTGCAACGAACAGCATAAATCTTTTTATCATAGCAATATTACGATATAAATAATAATTTAGGATTGACAAATAATACCATAGGTTTATGTCAATAAACTTAAGACAAAGGTAAGGATAATATTTGGAATGAGGAAAAAATTGACATTCTTTATAAAATAGATGGTGACACCAAGCCTTTTGCCTATCATTTCATGGCAAGCGAATTCAGTACCATTGTCAGTTGTAATAGACTTGATATGCTCTTTGAATGGAGATAGCAAATGTATTACAGTGCGTGCCAACTCTTTGACATTTTTCCCCTTTGCTATTCTATTATGCCATGCAACATGCAGGTTATCTTCTATCTATGATTTGTCTTTGAACAAATAAAGCAGCTATAGGCAAAGTCCCATACTTTCTTCGTTAATTTCTTTTCTACTTCTACAATTCTTTATTTAATATTACGACTTTCTTCTATTAGTTTTTCTTTTGATGGTAATTTTTCTACGTTAAGGATAAAGGCTATTTTCTCATCATATATTAAAGTTAAATATCCTTTATGTTCCCATTCTTTTAATACAGGAAGTATTCTTTCCCTTTCTGTATATATAATTGGAGGAAAGCTATCCCATGTCCAAATAGGACTATATGCAAATGGATCATGACAAATATAAGTTGCCAATACACGAACAATTTTTATTCTCTTCATATTATTTTAATGTTATTGTTCTACCTGTTTTCAAGTTCACCATTCTCATCAATCATTATTTGAGATTCAGGCTCTCTTCTATTAGTTGTTCTTTTGATGGTAATTTCTCTGGAATAAAAGAAAAAGCAATGTCGTTATCTTCTATTAATTTTATATATCCATTTTCCTGCCATTTCAACAAAATGGGTCTAATTCTTTCATACTTATTTCGAAGATTTTTATTTAGCACATCTAATAAATTCCAATCAACAATTGGAGACATCAAATAAATATTATCGTGATAAATATAATTTATTATTATTAATAGTAATCTACTACGTTTCATAACTCATGTGTTATTTGAAGGTTGTGACTTCTCCTGTTTTTAGATTTGTCATTCTTGTTAATTTAATTTTAGATTGTGTTATAAATTGCGTCTGCTTTCTTACCGCTTCGTATTTCAAGCGATTCAGTTGAATGTGTTGAAGGGTCTATAGTTTCTTAGTCCATGTATTATTTATTGATTCTTTTATCAAGCTATTTGCTTACTCATAAGTGTATTAAAAGCAAAAGTTCCACCCTGGTACGCATTTAAAAGAGGCGTGGTGGAAACTGTCACGGCAAAGGTAGTTCTTTTATTTTAATCTTGCAAGTCTTTAGAGTAAATCTTTGAAAATCATTGAAAAAGGTAAATTGAAGTATGAATAGAAAAGCTATTGGTCTCTGGTTTATAAGTGTTTGTAAACTATTTTCGCTCATCTTAAAACCAATACATGCTCTTTAGGGGGCTAAAAGAGGCTCTTTCGGCTTGCAAAAGGTGCCCTTTTGAGGTCTTATTAACGCCCTTTTGAAGTCCAATTAAGCACC
>ERZ773069.119-NODE-119-length-57122-cov-9.333976_pt1 | contig 57122 bp, 52 predicted proteins | sample MGYA00580619_ERZ773069 | MGnify/ENA primary metagenome ERZ773069 (study PRJEB29015, sample SAMEA2738007) | human oral metagenome | biome: human oral; feature: human-associated habitat; material: dental | place: China | collected 2108 ...
CATAATCTTCTAATTTATCCTCATTTCCATCAATATTAAAAACTTCTGCTCCATCAATTTTTTCTGCAATCTTATGAGCAATATCCTCAGTTACTCCTGTTGTTGATCCGAAAAAAATTCCTACTTTTGCCATTTTAATCCTCCGTGTTTATTAGTTTAGTTTTAAATATGCTTTTGCACATTTATTTGCTTTTACATTTTTGGATAATTTTATCCTAATTTTTATTTCAAATCAAAGAAATGAAGTAAATTTTTTATATAAAAAATATACCACATTTTACTTTGATTGTCAAATTTTTTTGCATTTGAATATTTTAAAATCATAAAAAAATTTGTTAGATATGCCACATATAATAATCTTCCTCTGTTTTTGGGATGATTCTAGCCGGAATACCTACCGCTACCGCATTATCTGGAATATCCTTTAAAACAACTGAATTTGCTCCAATTTTCACATTATTTCCAACTACAATATTTCCCAGCAGTTTTGCTCCTGTTCCTACTATAACGTTATTTTTTAATGTAGGGTGTCTTTTAGTTTTGGAAGTGCTTACTCCACCTAGGGTTACACCATGATAAATGACACAGTTATCGCCTATTTCAGCAGTTTCTCCAATTACGATTCCCATTCCGTGATCGAAAAATACTTTACTTCCTAATTTTGCACCTGGATGAATTTCTATTCCCGTAAAAAAACGTGAAATTTGAGAAATTAATCTTGCTAAAAAATATAATTTATGTTTTTGAAAAAAGTGGGCAATTTTATGATTAATAATCGCATGTAGCGATGGATAAAGGAAAACTTCTATTTTATATCTGACAGCTGGATCTTTTTCTGCTATATTATTTATTTCACTTACTAACCATTTAAAAATAATAATCACACTCCTTAAAATTTATATTTGAATTATATAATAAAACTGTTTTAAAAACAACTTTTTATTGAAATTTTATTTCTTTATGAAAAATATAATGTATATGTTTGACAATTCTTTTTTTTAGTCAAGTTTTTTTGCTTCATAATATTTAATTTATTAAATTCTAAAGAGTTAAAATTGAATTAGTGAAAACTAAGTATAACTAATACTTGAGCAGAATACTTATAACTTTTAGTTTAGTTTTAAAAGTAGTTTTGCTGTAATTTTATTTTCCAAAGTATTGAAAATATGAAAACAGGCAATTCATCCCGTTATTTTATGTAAAAGTCAGAGAATCCTTGCCCAAGTTAGTTAAAATTTTATTAATTATAAACTGTTTCTAAATGCTTCAATTGATAAGTATTTTTCTCCACCATCTGGTAAAATTGCTACAACTTTTTTACCTTTTCCTAATTTCTTAGCTACTTCATAAGATGCTGCAATTGCACTTCCAGAAGAAATTCCAATAAATAGTCCATTTTCCTTTGAAGCTCTTGTTGCAAATTCTACCGCTTGTTCATTAGTTACTTTTATAATTCCGTCTACAAGGCTGGCATCGTAGTTTCCAGGAATAAATCCTGCTCCAAGTCCTTGTTGAAAGTGTTTTCCAGGTTGTTCACCTGACAATACTGCAGAAGTTGCAGGTTCAACAGCAAATACTTTAACTCCTGGTCTTTCTTCTTTTAATCTCTTTCCAACCCCTGATAACGTTCCTGCAGTTCCAACTCCAGATATAAAAGCATCAATTTGAGGAAAATCATCTAAAATTTCTTTTGCAGTTGTTTCATAGTGTTTTGCAGGATTTGCAGGATTTTCAAATTGTTGAGGCAAGAAATATCCATTTTCAGCTGCTAATTTTTCAGCTTCGGCAATTGCCCCTTTCATACCTTTTGCTCCTTCAGTTAATATTAATTCAGCTCCATAAGCTGCTAAAATGCTTCTTCTTTCCACGCTCATTGAATCAGGCATTACAATTACCACTCTATAACCTTTTGCTTTACCGATTAATGCAAGTGCAATACCAGTATTTCCAGAAGTAGGTTCAACAATTGTTCCACCTGGTTTCAATTTTCCTTCTTTTTCAGCTGCTTCTATCATTCCAAGAGCCGCTCTATCCTTTACACTTCCACCAATATTATATTTTTCAAGTTTAACATAAATATCAGCAATATTTTCATCATTTAAGAATTTTAATTTCACCACAGGCGTATTTCCAATTAAATCTAAGACATTTTCGTAAATCATTATAAATTACCTCCATATTTAAATATATTTATTTTTTTGTTTTATTAATTTGTATCTACAATTATTATAGCACTAATTTTTTTTAAAATCAATAGAAAAATATAAATATTTTTAAAATTTTCTCTTAATTCAAAATTTTTTAAATTATAGTAAATATATTTGGTAATTTAAATTTAACAATAACAAGGGGATCTTCCCCTTGCTAAATGTATCTGCTTAAGTAAAAAATAATATTAATTTTACAAGTTCATATCATCAACATTATCCAAATATTCCTTAATTTTTGGAATTACAAAAGCCAATGTCCCTTCTTCAAATGGATTTTTCAAATTAGCTGATTTCATAAGTTCAAAGAATGGCTTGCTTCCTCCAAGTTTACATAAGTTCAAATAATCTTGCCATGCTTTTTCTCTGTTTTCTCTTGATTTTATCCAGAATTGGAAGGCGCAGACTTGAGCTAGAGTGTAGTCGATGTAGTAAAATGGCGAGCTGAAAATATGCCCTTGTCTAAACCAGAAAATTCCATTTTTTAGTTCCTCAACTTCTCCATAATCTCTTGTTGGCAAATATTTTTTTTCTATTTCAAGCCATTTTTCACGACGTTCTTTTGGTGTAACTTCTGGATTTTCATAAACCCAGTGTTGAAACTCGTCGACAGTTACTCCGTAAGGGATAAATAAAAGAGCTTCTGATAAATGAATAAATTTATATTTGTCAGTATCGTTTTCAAAAAACAAGTTCATCCACGGCCAAGTTAAAAATTCCATACTCATCGAATGAATTTCGCATGCCTCATAAGATGGCCACAAATATTCAGGCACTTCAAATCCACGGCTTTGGTAAACTTGAAAGGCATGCCCAGCTTCGTGTGTTAAAACGTCAATATCATGCGAAGTTCCATTAAAATTGGCAAAAATAAATGGTGCCTTGTGTTCTGGAATGTAAGTGCAGTATCCGCCGCTCATTTTTCCTTTTTTAGAAAGCAAGTCAAGTAAATTATTTTCAGTCATAAATGTAAAAAATTCATTAGTTTCCTTCGATAATTCCTTATACATTGTTTTACCATGATTTAAAATCCATTCAGGCGACCCGTGTGGATCAGCATTTCCAGAATTAAATTTTATAGCTTCATCATAAAATTTAAGTTTTTCCACTCCAAGTCTTTTTCCTTGTCTTTCACGAAGTTCAGTATGCAGTGGCACAATATTCTCAAGCACTTGCTTTCTGTAACCTTCTACCATTTTTGCATTATATTCAAGCCTTGAAAGTTGCTTGTATCCAAACTCTACAAAGTTTTTATACCCCATCTTTTGAGCCATTCTAGTTCTAACTTTAACAAGTGAATCATAAATATTATCAAATTCATCTTGATTTTCAGCAAAAAATTGAGCAACTTTTTTAGCTGCCTTAATTCTTACATTTCTGTCCTTTGACTGTGTGTAGGGAACCATTTGTGACAAATTAAGCTCTTTTCCATCAAAATCTATTTTTGCACTGGCGATTAATTTTGAATATTTACTAGATAATCTGTTTTCTTCTTGAGCATCTGGAATAATTTCAGGTGAAAATGTTTTCAATGTATTTTCTGCCAAATCAAATAAAAATTTTCCATATTTTTCAACAAGTTCATCTTTAAATTTTGAATTTACAAGAGTTTTATAAAAATCATTTGTAAACCCGAAAAGAATAGGGCTAATTTCATCCATATATTCATTTTCCTTATCATAAAATTCATCATTTGTATCAATGCTATGACGAATCGAAACAAGTGTCTGCATAGTTTCAATATGATTTCTCAGTTTTATAATTTCATCAAATGCAACAACTTGTCCTTTCATATTTTTAGCCTTTTTAAAACTTTCTATAAGTCTAGAAAATTCTGCCTTTATTTTTTCCAAATCCAAATGTTCGTATTCGTATTCATTAAATTTCATATTTTATATTCTCCCTTCAGTTTTTTCCTGATTTAATTATATCATAAAAAAATGGAAATTAAGTATAATTTTTATATCTTCTTATTTCAAAGATTTACTTTATGATTATCAAACATAAGATTTATATATTTTTGATAATTTATTATTATAGTTTAAATTTTTTTTAAACTTGATTTTTAAAGTTGTATTACTATAGTTTAGGTTCTATATTCAGGAGGGCAAAATGGAAATAATGAATAAAAATATGAGTATATCTAAATGTATGGACATATGGTTAAAAAATGAGCATAATTATATAAAGGAATCAACTTACTTTCTTTATTTGGCAATTATTGAAAATCATTTGAAAACATATTTTAAAAGAAGAAGAGTTAATACAATTTCAAATAAAGATTTTCAATCTTTCATTTTGGATAAGTTAAATTATGGCAGACTGGATGGCAGGGGAGGGTTATCAAAAAAAACTGTAAAAGATATGACAGTTGTATTAAAATCTATATTAACATTTGCAATGAAGCATAAAATTATAGATAGAATGGAATTTGAATTTAAAATTCCTAGAAAGAAAAAGACTAGAAAAGTTGAAGTATTTAATGTTGAAGAAAGAAGAAGAATTTATAAATACGTGAAAAATAATCTTTGCAATCAAACGCTAGGAATACTTATTTGTATATGCACTGGTCTTAGAATAGGTGAAATATGTGCATTAAAGTGGGAGGATGTGGATTTACGAACAGAAGTTATTAATGTTAATCATACGATTCAGAGGATATATATTAATACAGCTAAAAAGAGCAAGATTATCATTTCATCACCCAAAACAGAAAGTTCAAGGCGAAAAATTCCTATTGCCACAGAATTAATGTTTTTATTACAAAGATTTAAATCTAATAGTGATTTTTATGTCATTTCTGGCAATGAAAAATATATTGAGCCAAGAACCTACAGAAAATTTTTCACAAAAATGTTAAATATTTTAAAAATTTCAAAATTGAAATTTCATTCATTAAGACACACTTTTGCAACACAAGCTATTGAAAATGGCATAGATTATAAAACTGTATCTGAAATTTTAGGACATGCTTCTGTTGGAATAACTTTAAATTTATATGTTCATCCTGATTTAGAATATAAAAAAGAATGTCTGAACAAAATTTTTAATAATTTGGTAAAAAAATCTTAAAACCTGATTTATGAAAATATTTAAATAAAAAAATTAATAAAATCAAAGTAAAAAATAAAATAAAAACTTGTAGCAGTACAGCTTTAAACAATAATAAAATTATTTTTATTTATTAATTTAAAAATTTTTTTAAAAGTGTTGTTTACTTGAATTTGAGAATAAAATATGATATACTCATACTGTAATATTTATAAATTATAATAGTTTTATTTTGGATATAACGAGTAAAAAAAATATTAAAACTTTAGGCAGGAACAAAATATTATTGCTCCTGTTTTAAGGTAAATTTACATTTATTGCCCTAATTTTAGATTAACAATTGTTAAGTGAGGATGAACTATGAAATTAAATAAAGATATTCGGATACGTATACTTTATATATTTATTTTATATATTGTTTACAGTCTTCTACTGGATAAATATAATTATGTAGCAAGGTATCTGACCAATTTTATATTTATCTTGTTCATATTTGTAAAATTCATATTCGGACAGCTTGATTTCTATGCGGAACGTTTCAGATTTAAAGATGTCTTTATAACATTGGGAATTGATGTAATATTTTCGGTTATGCTGTATGCTTTCTGGAAACAATTTAATATTTTTTATATCTATTTATTAATTTTTGTGTTTCAGGTGATTTTCAGAAAAATAGTATGCTCCATTTATATGAAAAAGCAAAATGTATTAATATTTGGTTCCAATCATATAAAAAATAATATTCAGGAGGATATTATTAATACCCTTGATTACAATTATGTTGGGTATATTTCAAATAATAAAAGTGGGGCAACAAAGTATTTGATTGGAAATTACGACCAGATGGAAGAAATTATCTCTAAAAAGGAAATAGATGTATTAGTAATTGTAAAGAATATAAAAAGTCCTGATTTTAAGAAATATTTAAAAAGAATTTTTGATTTAAAGATCAACGGACTAAAAATAATAAACTATGAAGAATTTAATGAAGATATTCAAAAAAAAATAGATATAAATCAAATAAATGAAGAATGGCTCTTACAATCAAACGGATTTGATATTTTAAGTAATGAAATGCAGAAAAATATAAAACGTGGAATAGATTTGATTCTCGCCCTTACTCTAATGGTGATTCTATCACCACTTGCATTAATTACTGCAATAATCATTAAGATGGAATCTAAAGGTCCAGTTATATTCAAACAAACTAGAATAGGTGAAAATATGAAACCTTTCAAGGTATACAAATTCAGAAGCATGAAAATACATGACCCTGAAAAATATTCAAAATACACACTAGATAATGACACAAGAGTCACAAATTTTGGAAAGTTTATGAGAAAAACAAGAATTGATGAACTTCCACAATTGTGGAATATCATAAAAGGAACAATGAGTTTTATTGGTCCACGTCCAGAATGGGATATTTTGGCAAAAGATTATGCGAAGCAAATAAACCATTATAATCTTAGACACCTTATAAAGCCTGGAATAACAGGTTGGGCACAGGTAATGTTCCCGTATGGGGAAAGTTTAGAGGATGCGAAGAGAAAGCTTGAGTACGATTTGTATTATCTGAAACATCAGGATTTAGTATTGGATGTGTTAATTGTTATGAAGACTGCTAAGGCTGTCTTGTTTGGAAAAGGGAAGTGAACTGTTTTTTATTAAGATATAAATATTTTTAAATACTAGTATAATGATTAAATATATCATATAAATTTTAAAATAAACAGATAGAAAAACCTTTTAAGGTTTTTTTAAAAAATTCTTAAAGTTATTTATCTTCTAAAAAGATAATAAAACTGATTCTAAATTTTTATGGATATAAAGTAATATTATATATTTTAAAAATATGTAAGATAAAAAAGAATACATAAATATATAAAAATAAAAATAGAATTGCTTTAAGAGAAATAATAGATATTTTTTATTATTTAATATTAGAAATCAAAAAAATTTGAGAATATTTAAAATTAAAGTATTATTAATATAACTAAATAAAGGAAGAAGGGAAATGCTACTAAATACAACTATGTATATTTATGAATAGTTAGAAGTTTATAAATATAAAAAAATTAAAATTTACTGATAAATAACTTTATTTTGAGAGTAGATTTATTGAAATAGTAATGTTCTGAATGTGTTAATACTATTCCTCATTTTAAAAACGAAAATTATATTTAATTATTTTAAAATATTGATCTTTAATATTATCTTTTGTTGGAAAATTTTGTAATAATTTCGTTATTTAAATGAAGTTTAGTATAAATATGTTTTGAAAAATTTTTAGTAGCAGAATTTTTATGAGAGGAATTATTTTAGCAGGAGGAAGCGGAACAAGACTTTATCCTTTAACAAAAGCTATTTCAAAGCAAATTCTGCCAATATATGATAAACCTATGATTTATTATCCTTTATCGGTATTGATGTTAGCCAATATAAGAGAAATTTTGATAATTTCTACTCCTAGAGATTTATTAGTATTCGAGGAATTATTGGGTGATGGAAGCCAATTAGGGATTAAGTTGGAATTCAAGATTCAAAAACATCCAAATGGATTAGCAGAAGCTTTTATCATTGGTGAAGAATTTATAGGAGATGACAATGTTTGTTTAATTTTAGGAGATAATGTATTTTATGGAGCAGGTTTTTCTGGATTGATAGAAGAGGCTGCAATTTTAAAAGATGGAGCAATAGTATTCGGATATCCTGTAAAAGATCCAAGAGCATATGGAGTTGTAGAATTTGACAAAAGTGGAAAGGCAATTTCGTTAGAAGAAAAGCCAGAAAATCCTAAATCAAATTATGCAATACCTGGATTGTATTTCTATGATAACACAGTTGTTAAAAAATCTAAATCAATAAAACCGTCAGCAAGAGGAGAATTGGAGATTACTACAATAAATGAGAAATACTTAAAAGAAGGAAAATTAAACGTAAAACAACTTGGAAGAGGAATAACTTGGCTTGATACGGGAACTCATGAAGCGTTGTTGCAAGCAGCTAATTATGTAGAAACTATACAGAATAGACAAGGATACTATATTGCATGTATTGAAGAAATAGCTTATAGAAAAAAGTGGATAAAAGAAACTCAATTGAAACAATTAGCAAGTTCTATGCTTAAAACAGAATATGGAAAGTATTTGATGGATTTGTTAAAATGATATCTAGGAGGTTTTGATTTTGGAAAATCCTAAATTATGTATACTTTTAGCTTCTTATAATGGAGAAAAATATATAAAAGAACAATTAGATTCAATTATTAATCAAACATATAAAAATTGGAAATTAGTAATAAGAGATGATGGTTCAAAAGATAAAACAGTAGCAATTTTGAATGAGTACGAAAAAAAAGATGAACGAATAAAAGTTTTGAGAGATAGTAAAGGGAATTTAGGTTTTTTAAAAAATTTTGAAGAGCTACTTTTTAATGCAGATGAAGAGTTTGTTTTATTTTCTGATCAGGATGATTTTTGGTTGAAAAATAAATTAGAGAAGTTTGTTGAAAAAATAAGTAAGTTAGATGGAAAAATATTATCAAAACCACTGTTGATACATTGTAATTCTTCGATTTGTAATGATAGATTAGAAGTAATAAAAAAAGAATTTATTGATTCGAAATTAGCAAAAGAGAGAAATTCAAATATATATTTTTTTGAGTATATGGTACAAGGATCCACTTCAATGGTAAATAAAAAAATGATAAGAAAGAGCATTCCATTTTTAAAAAATGTTACTTTACATGATCGTTATTTTCATTTACTTTCTCAATTTTTTGGAACAAGAGTTTTTATAAATAAAAGTTTAGTAAAGTATAGACAACATGAAAGAAATGAAATAGGAGCAAATAAAAGTATGTTAAAAAAGATAATGAATAAAAAGTATTTTTATATTGAAGATAGGAAATTAATCCAAGAAATAAAAGAAAAATACAAAAAACAATTAAAAAAAAAAGATTTAAATGATATTGAAAGATATCTAGAAGTAACAGATAGAAGTAAAAATAGGTTGGAAAGATTTTGGTTAAGTAAATATTTCAAAATGAAATTACTAAAAAGATTAGTGCTATTAATAAAAGGATAAATATGCTAAAAACAAAAGGATTTATAGGAGTAGCTTTTCATAAGAAATTTTTTAGCTACAAAGATGATATTATTGTTCCAATTCATGTTGGTTCAAAAAAAAGTAAAGAAAATTTGGAGTATCTAAAAGATTCTTTGGGAGATAATATTTCAGAAAAAAATAAGAATTTTTGTGAACTGACAGGTATTTATTGGATGTGGAAAAATGTAGATGCTAATTTTTATGGAATGATGCACTATAGACGATATATTTCTCTTGAAAATAAATTGGGATACATATTAAAGAGAGGATTGTATGTTTTTTCAAGGCTTTTTTATTTAAAACCTGTAATAAATATGATAGATATGAGAGAATTATTTCAAATAAAAATTAGTGATAAACAAGTAATGGAACAAGAAATAAAGAAACTGTCTAAAAAAATCACAAGAGAAATACAAAAGTATGATGTGATTTTACCTAAAAAAGAAATTTTTAATAAAAGTGTGTATTTACAATATAAAAAATCTCATATAGTGGAACATTTAGATAAATTATTAGAAATAATAAAAGAAGATTATGAGTATATATATCCATATTATGAAAAAAAAATAAAAAAGAATAATACAATATATCCTTTAAATGTATTTATTATGAAAAAAGAATATTTTTTTGAATATTCTCAATTTATATTTGATGTATTATTTAAATTAGAAAAAGAAATAAAAATTCCTTCAGATGCATATCAAATGAGAGTTTTTGGATTTCTATCTGAAAGAATGATGTTACCATTTATAGAATATTTGAAAGATAAAAAAAATATAAATGTAAAGGAAGGGGTTATACTTTATTTAGATAGAAAGGAGAAAAATGAAGGAAATATTTGAGTATAGAGCACTTTTAATAGAGCTAGTAAAAAGAGATATAAAGAAAAAATATAGAAGATCTATACTAGGAATACTATGGAGCATGCTAAATCCTTTTTTAACAATGTTAATCATGGCGATGGTATTTTCGAGTTTTTTCAAATTTGCAATTAAAAATTTTCCTGTGTATCTATTGACAGGACAATTAATATTTAATTTTTATTCAGAAGCAACAAATACAGCAATGGGTTCAATTTTAGAAAATGCGTCATTAATAAAAAAAGTGTACGTGCCTAAACATATTTTTCCAATAGCAAAAGTATTATCAAGTTGTGTCAATTTTATTTTATCTTTACCAGGATTAGTTTTGGTGATACTAATAACTAAAGCACCTGTAAAATTTTCGATAATATTTTCAATAATACCAGTATTATATGTTCTTTTTTTCTGCCTAGGTATAGGATTGTTATTAGCTTCGGTGACTGTATATTTTAGGGATATGTTTCATCTATATGGGGTTCTTTTAACAGCAATAAGCTATTTAACACCATTGTTTTATCCTAAAGAAATAGTTCCTGAACAATATATGTTTTTGTTAAATTTAAATCCGATGGTTTATTTTGTTGATCTATTTAGAGATATGGTATATTATGGGAAAATGCCAACGTTAGATGAACATATAAATTGTATATTTATCATTATAATCTCACTTTTTATTGGAGTAGTGACATTTAATATGAATAAAAAGAAATTTATACTTCATATATAGGAGGAAATTGTGGAAGAAATAGTAAAAGTAAAAAATATTTCTATGAGATTTAATATGAGTTCAGAAATAATACATTCTTTTAAAGAATATATAATAAAATTATTAAAAAGGCAACTATTTTTTAAAGAATTCTGGGCTTTAAGAGATGTTTCATTTTCTTTAAGAAAAGGAGAAATATTGGGAATAGTTGGTTTTAATGGTTCGGGAAAAAGTACAATATTGAAAGTAGTGGCAGGAGTATTAGAGCCAACTTCAGGAAGTATAGAAGTTATTGGGAAAGTTGCACCTCTTATAGAGTTAGGAGCAGGATTTGATCCAGATTTGACGGCAAGAGAAAATATATTTTTGAATGGTGCTGTATTGGGATATGATAAAAAATTTATGGAAGAAAAATTTGATGAAATAGTGGAGTTTTCTGAATTAGGAGAATTTTTAGATACACCGTTAAAGAACTTTTCTTCAGGAATGTATGCAAGATTAGGTTTTGCAATAGCAACTGTAGTTAGGCCAGATATTTTAATAGCTGATGAAATTCTTGCAGTAGGAGATTTTCATTTTCAGGAAAAATGTGAACAGAAAATAAAGGAAATGATGGCACAAGGTACAAGTATATTATTTGTATCACATTCAATTGAGCAGGTGGAAAAATTATGTGATCGAGTTGTTTGGTTGGAAAAAGGAAAGTTAAAAATGGTTGGAGATACTAAGAAGGTTTGTGAAGCATATAAAAATAGTTAGGTAAAATATATAATAAATAAAAAAATTAGAAAGGAGAAAAGTAGTAGTTTTCAACTATGAAATTAAGTAGAAATGAGATACGATTATTTAGTAGTAGGAGCAGGGCCTTTTGGGGCAACATTTGCTTATGAAGCAAATAAAAGAGGGAAAAAAGTTTTAGTGATTGACAAAAGAGATCATGTTGGTGGAAATATGTATTGTGAAAATATTGAAGGAATAAATGTTCACAAATATGGAGCACATATTTTTCATACTAGTAATAAAAAAGTATGGGATTATGTAAATCAATTTTGTACATTTAATAATTATATAAATTCACCAATAGCAAATTATAAAGGTGAAATATACAATTTACCATTCAATATGAATACTTTTAATAAATTGTGGGGAGTTGTGACTCCGGCAGAAGCTAAAACTAAAATTGATGAACAAATAAAAGAATCTGGAATTACAGAACCTAAAAACTTAGAAGAACAAGCAATTTCTTTGGTAGGAAAAGATATTTATGAAAAATTGATAAAAGGTTATACTGAAAAACAATGGGGAAGAAGTACAACAGAGTTACCAGCATTTATTATTAAGAGATTGCCTGTAAGATATACTTATGATAATAACTATTTTAATGATAAATATCAAGGAATTCCTGAAGGCGGATACAATGTAATTTTTGATAAATTATTAGAAGGAATCGATGTAGAATTGAATGTTGATTTCTTTGGAAAAAAAGAAGAATTATTGGCTAAAGCTGATAAAGTAGTATTTACAGGTATGATAGATCAATATTTTGATTATAAATTTGGTGTTTTAGAATACAGAAGTTTAAGATTTGAACACGAAACATTAGATGAAGAAAATCACCAAGGGAATGCAGTAGTAAACTACAATGAAAGAGAAGTACCTTATACAAGAATAATAGAACATAAACATTTTGAATTTGGAAAACAGCCGAAAACAGTTATAACTAGAGAATATCCAGCAGAATGGAAACAAGGAGATGAACCTTATTACCCAGTAAACAACGATAAAAATGCTGAAATCTTTAAAAAATATCAAGAATTAGCAAAGCAAGAAAAAAATGTGATATTTGGTGGAAGATTAGCTAATTATAAATATTATGATATGCATCATGTATTTGAAGTTGCTTTAGAAGTGGTAGAAGAAGAGTTTGGAGGAATGTAATGAATATAATACAAAGAAGTGTATTTCCTAAAATTAATTTATGTACAGAGCAAGATTTATATTTTAGAGTAAATGAATTTGCAAGTTTAGATTTAAAAAATTCTATTATTCATTTTGAAAAAAATGGAAGAGTTTTTACTGATACATATTTTAATAGTTTTACAGTTGGAAAATGGAAGAATAACACAGTTATAGAAGACTTGAATTTAAAAATAAAATTTAAGGGAAAAATAAAAATAATTTTTAAATTAAGTTGTTTGTATTCTAGCAATAGAGTTTTAAGTGAGTTATATTTTGAAAATAAAGACATTGAAGAAATTTTAATACCATTATATTTTTTTAATGAATTAAAAAATGGAATGTTATTTTTTGAAATCAGAGGATTGGATACTAGTGAAGTATATAGTTTTGAATATTTTACAAATACTCAAATAAAGAATAATATAAACTTAGGTATTGTTATAACGCATTTTAACAGACAGCAATATGTTTTACCAGCAATGGAAAGATTAAAAAAAGAATTAATAGAAGTTCCAGAATTTAAGGGAAAAGTGAGTTTAAATATAGTTGACAATAGTCAAAATTTACCAGAAGTAAAAGGAGTTAATATTATAAAAAATGCAAATTTAGGAGGTGCTGGTGGATTTACTAGAGGATTGATTTATTTACAAGATCAAAAAAAATATACTCATTGTTTATTTATGGATGACGATGCTTCATGTGAAGTAGAAGGAATAAAAAGAACAATAAATTTATTAGAATTTGCAAAAAAAGATAATCTTTCAATAGCTGGCGCTATGTTAAATGAAGCCAAAAGTTATATTCAATATGAAAATGGAGCAAAATTTCCAGGTTATTGGCAACCTATAAATAATAATTTTGATTTAAGAGATTATAGATGTTTATTAAAGAATGAAGAGGAGGTTGCTATACCGGCTTATGGTGGATGGTGGTTTTTTGCGTTCCCGATATCAGAAGTTAGACATTATGCGTTTCCATATTTTGTAAGAGGAGATGATATAGGATTTGGATTGTCACATAAGTTTAATATTATAACATTAAATGGTATTTCTTCTTGGCAAGGAGATTTTGAAATAAAAAATGGAGTAGTTCCAGCTTATTTAGATACAAGAAATCATATAATGCAAAGATTTCATAATTTAGTTCCTTGTAGTTTAAAATCTATTATTAAAATATCGCTTTTATTTTTAGCTAGAAATCTTCTTACATATAACTATGAAACAGCTTTAGCAACTGTTTATGCAATAGAAGATGTCTGTAAAGGTCCAAATTTTTGGAGAGAAAATGTAAATATGATGAAAAGAAGACCAGAAATAGCAGCATTAGCAAAAGAAGAAAAGGTTATAGATATTCCATTAACAGAGGTAGATCGATCGATTACTTTTGAAGAAAATGAAAATGGTGAAGAAGTAGAAGTACATGAAAAAAAATTAAAGACTTTCTTTAGATGGATAACGTTAAATGGTCATCTGATACCAACAATATTTTTTAAATCTGGAATGGTTCAACAAAAAAAAGGATTTGGTGGAACATTGAGAAAAGTATTCAGATATAAAGAAGTTCTCTATTTACATAAATTATCTAATAAAGGTTTTATTTTAAAACATAGTAAAGCAAAATTTTTTAAAGTATTGTTTAGATATTTTGGTGCAATACTAAAATTATCATTGAAATATAGAAAATTACATAAAGAGTATTTATCAACTTATGATGAATTTACTAGTCGAGAATTTTGGGAAAAACAATTTTATTAAATAATATTTTTATTTGATAACTGTAGAAGTAATAATCAAGATTTATATAAGGGAGAATGAGAAATAGTAGAAATAGAGATTTTTGTTAAAGTAAATAGGAAAAAACTCAATAATTAATAAGAAGGGTATATCAATAGAAATATATATTTTTTATATTTTAAAATAAAGTATTATTTAAATAAGATTTAATCTAGTTGAATTGGAATAAAATGACAAGATAAATTTATTATAAAGAAGGAGAAAGAATGTTAAGAATAAGGTTAAAAAAAATTAATTTTTTATATGCAATTATAATTTCTTTAATTGTAGTATGTATGTGTAGTATATCAAATTTAAGTTTTTTCTTTTTTGATGATGCACAAAATGAATTTTTACCATATCTTAGAGGTGTTGGAAGAATATGGTTAAGAGGAGAAATACCAATTATAGTTAAAGATACTTTTATAGGTCAAAATCAACTGATTGACATGCATAGAGCTATATTTTTACCTCAAAATATAATTTTATCAATAATTAGTACAAAAATAGAATCTTTTAAAATAATGTCAGCGTTAGTAGCATTTGTAAATACAAGCATAATGGCATATTTTTCGTTAAAATTGAGTGAAGCTTTATCGTTAAAAAAGCATACAGGAGTGATATTGGCGTTTTTATTTTGTATAAATCCTATATATATATATATATATTTACCTTCTTGGTGGAATGGAGCTTCATCTCAAGCTTGGTTCGTTGGGGCTCTGGCAAGTATTTTTTTATTAAGAAAAAAATTTTGTATAAAATATTTGTTATTAAACATTATAACAGTTTTATGTTTATTATCAATAGGTTGGTCTCATGGAGGAATACTCTATGGAATAGTAGCATTTTCTTTTGTTATTGAAAAAATATATCAAAAAGAATACAAAGAATTAGTATTTTTTTTATTAATTTCAATGGGAATTATTTTAATAGCCTCTAATTTATATTTAGAGTATCTGATCTCTTTGGGAGCATTAGATAGAACAACAGGATTCGGAAATTTTGGAAATTTTTTATCTCCTAATTTTAATCAAATATTAATGACATTTAATCCGGTATATTATACTTTTATAAATAGATTTGGAGGATATTTGATAACATATATTCCAATGGCATATTCATCAATATATATTATTATTTTATTTTGCTATCAGAAGAAATTTCGTAAATTTTTTATACAAGATGCAAATATAAAATTCATTTCAGTTTTATTAATAATTTCGTTAATTTTAACTCAAACGCCTTCACAATTTGGTCAAATAAGAATTGCGTTTAGATTTTTACCATTTTTCTCTGAGTTTTTAATAATTTTTTCAATTTATGGAATTGAGAAATCCAAATTAGAGTTTACAAAAATAAGAACGAAAATATTTGTTGGGGTTTTATTTACAACAGGACTTTTTTCTTTTTTTTCAGTTGAGACAGGGCAACTAAAAATAGTTTTAATAAATTTATTATATATATTATTATCAGTGATTTATGTATATATCATTTTCAAATATAAAAAGTTAGAATTTTTTTATTCTATTTTTTATACAGTATTTATGTTTTCACTTATATTATTTATGCAAAGAGATGTTGGAGGGTTTCTTTCATTTCCTAAAGTAAAAGATGGGAATAAAGTAAAATTTGAAAATAAATTTAATAAAAAAGGGTATTTATTATCTTTAACTAATGGAAATGAAAAAAGAAATGATGTAGAAGATTTAATATCAGCACAATTTTTATTGTATAATATAAAAGCGATAAATGGATATACACCTATTGGAAATAGGAGATTATCTGAATTATTAGATACAAAATATGCACACCGTTTATTTAATATAAATTCAACGGTAAATAAACTTTCTCAAAAATATGATAATGTTTGTTATTTTGATTTAATGAATATTGAATCAATACCTATTTATAAAGGAGAGATTACTAATGAAATTAGATCTGAATTGAAAAATTGTGGATTTAATCCTAAAGAAGTTAGAAATAAAGATGTAATTTATTTTATAAAAGATAGAGGAAATATAATAGGAAATATTTCTTATACTTCAAAAGGAATATTTGTGGATAAACAACTAGTTGATAAAACAAATATAGAAAAATATCAAATATCAACGACATCAGAAGGAATATTAGTACTAAGTAAAGTTTATTGGCGAGGATATAGAGCGTATGTAAACGGGAAAAAAATCAATATTTCTAGTGAAAAAGGATTATTAAAATTAGATAATATTCCGAATGGGTTAAATAATGCAGTATTAGAAATAAGATATTTTCCAGCAAGTTGGAGACTAACGCTTTGGTTAGGAATTATTGGAATTTTAGAAATAATATTTACATTGTGTTATATAAATAAAAAAAATTTAAAGGGAGATCAACTATGATTTGTCAAGCTCTGCTTATGCCGGGAATAGACAGAATAACAGGGTTAAGCTTTTCAATGATGGCATTGATCTGCTTTTAGTAGTATTCCTTATCTGTTCTTTGAGCAGCTCAATAGAGGAAATCAGCTGTGAAATATGAACTTAAGGAAATGTCCTCAAAACCGACAGAAGATTTAGCCTGACTTTTGATAATATAGGTAGTCTTTTCACAGAAATGCCCCCTGGAATTAGTTTTTTAGATATTTGTTAAAACATCAATTTCTAAGGCGGATATTTCTTCAAAAGAGCATAGACAGCTTTAGAATGAATGGCTGAAGGCAGCAGGTACTGAAGCTCATAGAATATGGAATCGAGATTTCTAGTCAGCAAAATTTTGTATTTACTTTTCTGCTTGACAAGGGAATCTCTGATTTTGTTGAGTTTTTTCAATGAAAGATATTCAATATCGTTCTGCGTAACAAAAGAATATTCACGAGAAAGCAGCATTTTAGCGATATTGATGAAATCAATCATTTTGTTTTTAAAATCCCTGCTATGAGATTTTCTAAAATTGGCAACATTTGCAGGGTTGACCAGAGTGACATTAAACTTTTTGTTAAAGAAGAAATTAACAAAATTGTCGGAATAGTGTCCAGTAAATTCAAGAGCAACAATAATGTGTCTTTAGGGATGGATTTTACTTTATCAATTAAGGAAAGAAAGTCCTCAAGATTGTTTTTGAACATAAAATTAGAAAAAATGATATTTCTGTTGTCAGAAATAAGTGAAGAGAAAAGCAATAGGAACAGAAATAAGATAAATAAAAAATATAAAGAAAGGAGTGTATGGTATTTTATATAATCACTTATATATTTATCATACAAGAAAAAATGAATTATGAAAATAATAATACCAATGACCGGTTATGGTTCAAGATTTGTTGCAGCTGGATATAAAGATTTAAAACCATTTATAAAAGTTCAAGGAAAACCAATGATAGAATGGATTGTGAAAGGGATGTATCCTAATGAAAGAAATTTTTTGTTTATTTGTAGAAAAGAACATTTAGATAATGATCCGAAAATGAGGAAGGAACTTTTAGAATTAGCACCTGAAGGAGAGATTTTTGAAATAGATGATTGGGTAAAAAAAGGTCCAGTTTATGATGTATTACGAGCATCCAAAAAAATAGATGATAGTGAACAATGTATAATAAATTATTGTGATTTTTATATGTCTTGGGATTTTGAAAAATTTAAACAAGAAGTAGCTAATAGAGGAAGTGAAGGAGCGATTCCTTGTTATACAGGGTTTCATCCAAACTTACTTCCTGAAAAAAATTATTATGCATCGTGCTTAACAGATGAGAAAGATAACTTGATAGAAATTAGGGAAAAGTATTCTTTTGAAAAAGATAAACAGAAGGCAAAGCATTCTCCAGGAGTTTATTATTTTAAAACAGGAAAAATACTAAAGAAATATTGTCAAAAGTTAGTTGAAAGTGAGGATCAGGCAATAAATGGAGAATTTTATGCAAGTCTTCCATATAATTTTATGATAAAAGATGGATTAAAAGTTTGGGTTCCAACAAATGTGAAAAAGTTTTGTCAGTGGGGAACACCTGAAGATTTAAAAGAATATCTGTTTTGGACGGAGATGGTGAAAGGGATGGTGAAATAAATGAAAATTTTAATTCCGATGGCAGGAGCAGGAAAAAGGTTTTCGGATAAAGGATATAAATTAAGTAAACCTGTTATACCTACAATAGACAGAAGAACTGGAAAAGAATATCCAATGGTAGTCTGTGCTACCTTGGATTTGCCAGGATTAGAAGATGATGGAAGTAATCTGATATACGTAGATAGAGATTTTCATAAAAAAGATGGTGTTGAAGATAAAATAAAAGAGTTTTTTCCAAAAGCAAATTTTATAACCGTTGATAAATTGACAGAAGGGCAAGCATGTACTTGTTTGCTAGCAAAAGAACAAATAAACAATAATGAAGAGTTATTAATTGCTGGTTGTGATAATGGAATGATTATTGACCAGAGTAAATTTGAAAAAATGAAAAAAGAATGTGACGCATTAGTTTTCACATATAGAAATAATGAGGTAGTTTTAAAAAATCCAAATGCTTATGGTTGGGTAAAAGTAAATGATAAAGATGAGATAACAGGATTATCGATAAAAAAAGCTATATCAGAGAATCCAATGAGTGATCACGCAATAGTGGCAACTTTTTGGTTTAAAGAAGGAAATATTTTTGTTAAAAGTGCAGAAAAAATGATAAAAGAAAATGATAGAATCAATAATGAATTTTATGTTGATAGTGTTATATCACATTTATTAGAATTAGGTTATACTGCAAAAGTTTTTGAAATAGGTAGATATATTGGTTGGGGAACTCCAAAAGATTATGAAGAATATCAGGATACTATAAAATATTGGAAAGAGTTTGTAGAAGAAGATAAAAATTATTTGGGGGAATAGTGTAATGAATGAAATAAAAAATTTAATAAAATTATCCAAATATGCGGGAATGCGAGAAGACATAGTACAGGCAGGTGGAGGAAATACATCTGTAAAAATTGATGATAAAACAATGTTTATAAAGTCTTCTGGATATCAACTTTCAGAAATGGAAGAAAATATGGGGTATTCTAAAGTAAATTATAAAAAAATTCAAGATTTTTTTAAAAATACTTTGAAAATAAAACGTAGTGATGAAAAAGAACTATTATCAGTTAGTTTGATTGAAGGAAAAAGACCTTCGATTGAAACTTTTTTACATTCTATAACGGGAAAATATACATTACATACACATCCTTTGTTAATTAATGTTTTTACTTCAAGAAAAAATGGTATGAAAGAATTAAAATCTATGTTTTCTGATAGTTTGATAATAGACTATCAAACACCTGGAATTTTTTTAGCTGAGGAATTTTTTGATAAATTTTCAAAATTAGAAAATCCTCAAAAAGCAAATATAGTTTTTTTAAAAAATCATGGATTAATAGTAAGTGGTAAAAGTATGGATGAAGTTATCGAATTACATGAAAGTATTTTAGAAACATTAGAAAATAAGTTAAAAGTTAATATGCGAGCACATAGAAATTCAACATTTTTATTTAAAAAACTAGAAAATTTTATAGAAAATAACATTATTTATTTGTGTGAAAATAGTAGAATTAAAAATTTTATAGAAAATAATAGTATAAAAGATATTAATTATTGTTTTTCTCCTGATAGTTTAATTTATTGTAATAAAAAAATATTAATATTGAATAAAGATGATGATATGTTAGAAGTTGTTAAGAATCATAGTTTAAAATATGGTAATTTTAATGTTGTGTACTTTGAAAATGAAATTTATATAATTGCACCGAATGTAAAAAAAGCAAAAGAGATAGAAAGTGTATTGAGTTTTAATTTACAAGTACTTAAATTGAATAAAAATGATGAAATGGATTTTTTAACTGAAGAAGAACAAAATTTTCTTTTAAATTGGGATTCTGAAAAGTATAGAAAGAATCTTTAGTAAGGAGTTAGTTGTGAAAAAAATAAAAAAATTTGAGATGTTTATTATTACAATATTAATTTTAAAAGTAATTGTAATGGGACTTTTTTCATCAGATTATCAAAATGATTTATTTATGAAATTTATATATGGTTTTATTAAAGAAATAGAAAAAGGTCAATTTATAAATCCATATTCTCTTTTTAAAAATGAGGTTAATTTATTTCCTTATCCTCCAATTATGTTTTTGATAGAATTTGTGGGAGGAATTTTATCAATAGGAGTAAAAAATATTTTTATAAAAAATATTTTATTTAAAATTCCTAGTCTTATATTTGATTTATTAGGACTATATTTTTTGGTAAAAATGTTTCCTAATAAAAGAAAATATATAGGTGTATTATATTTTGCCTCACCGATTGTGTTTTATGCAACATATATGCATGGACAGTTAGATATAATTCCAACAATACTTTTATTAGGATCTTTATATTTCTTAATAAATAAACGAAATAACATAATTTTTTCTGTAATGTTGGCTTTAGCATTATCTTCAAAACTTCATATATTAGCGATAATTCCATTATTATATTTATATATCTATAAAAAAGATGGTTTTGTTAAGGCAACAAAATATATAGGGATGTCATTTCTATTTACAGTATTAATAGTTTTTCCTTTTTTTGATATGAAAAGTAATTTTTTAAAAATGGTTATAATGAATAAAGAACAAAAAGGTGTGACAAGCATATTTTTACAATATCAAAATAATAGAATATATTTGTCAATATTAGCAATTGTATGTGTTTATTTAAAAGCTTTCAGTATGAAAAAAATAAATAAAAATTTATTATATAGTTTTTGTGGAGTACTGTTTTCAATATTTTTAATATTGGTTCTTCCTATGCCAGGATGGTATGTTTGGATTGTACCTTTTATTACAATATTTTTTGTAAACGTTAGTATGGATAAATATGTAAATATTTATATTTATTTATTTTTGAATGTATTATATGGGATATACTTTATATTTGCACATAAAACAACATATACTGATTTATATTTTTTAAACTATAATTTAAAATTTTTAAAAATTTCAAATGCTATATTTGTAAATATAACATTTACAATGCTTACAGCAGTATTAACGTATACAAGTTATATGATGTATCAATTAGGGATTGCAGAAAGTTTATTTTATAGGAGAAAAAATAAATCATTTTCTATTGGTATATCAGGAGATAGTGGTGCAGGAAAAAGTACATTGATTGAAATGATTAAAAATATATTTGGAGAAAAAAATATTCTTTTTCTTGAAGGTGATGGAGATCATAAGTGGGAAAGAGGTGATGAGATGTGGAAACAGATAACAGCATTGAATCCCAAAGCTAATTATATTTATAAACAAGCAGAGGATTTAAATAATTTAAGAAAAAGTCAAAATGTATTTAGAGTAGAATACGATCATGATACTGGAAAATTTACTGAAGAATTTAAAGTAAAGTCAAAACCTTATATTGTTCTATGTGGACTTCATGCTTTGTACCTTCCAAAAATGCGTAAAAATCTTGATTTGAAGATATATATGGATGTTGACGAAAAGTTAAGAAGATATTGGAAAATTCAAAGAGATGTATACCATAGAGGATATAAAAAGGAAAAGGTTTTAGAAGCAATAGAACAAAGGATGCCAGATGCAATAAAGTATATTTATCCTCAAAAGAAATATGCAGATATATTAATAAAGTATTTTGATGATACATTAGAAGATTATACAGTAGAAAATCATAATATAAAGTTGAATTTGGAAATAACTTTAAATGCGGATATAGACCTTGAAAGTTTTATTTTTGAGCTTAGAAAAAAAGATATTTCAGTAAAACATGAATATGAACAAGATTTGACAAAACAAATAATCATTTTCAGTGGTGATGACTTAAATAATAAAAAAATAGATTTTAGTATTATTGCTGAAAAAATAATTCCAAATTTAGATGAAATTTTAAATAAAGATTTGAGTTATATAAATAATTTAAATGGAATAATAGAAATGATCATATTAATTTCGATAAGTTATAAAATGAGAGAGGAGATATTTAATTAATGATAAAATCTATTATATTTGATTTAGACGATACTCTTTATAATTATGGTGATTTAAATGAGCAAGGAATAAAGCAAATTTGTAAATTTACTTGTAAAAGTTTGAGTTTAAAAGAAAATCAGTTTTATGAAGCATTTAATAAAGCTAAAAAAGATGTCAAAGAAGAACTTGGAGAAAATGTCGCTTCTTCTCATAATAGACTTCTGTATTGTCAAAAAACATTGGAAAATTTATATGAAAATCCCTTTTCTATTTCATTAGAAATGTATGAAGAATATTGGACATATATTTTGGATAATATGAAATTAAATGAAGGTGTATTACAACTTTTAGAATTTTGTAAAATAAATAAAATAAAAATAGGAATATGTACAGATTTAACTGTGCATATTCAACATAGAAAAATTAGAAAATTAGGAATAGATAAATTTATAGATGCTATAGTTACAAGTGAAGAAGCAGGAGTAGAAAAACCAAGTTTTAAAATATATGATAAGATTTTAAAGAAGTTAGATGTAATCCCACAAGAAGCATTGTTCATTGGTGATAACTTAAAAAAAGATGTTTTAGGACCAATAGAATATGGTATGAAAGCTTTTTGGTTTTCTAATGATTATAATAATAAGTGTAAGAGTGTACAAAATTTTAGTGAAATATTGGAGATTCTAAAAAATGAAAAATTTAAATAGTATTAATAAACAAGAAATTCTGAAATTCCTTGTTGGTGGAGGAACAGCAGTTGTTGTAGATTTTTTTACATATAAGATTTTTATGATATTAGGTTTAGAGAGAACAATAGCGAAAACATTATCATTTATTTGTGGTTCAATAGTTGGATTTATAATTAATAAATACTGGACCTTTAAAAGTCCAAAGTTTCAGATAAAAGAAATTTTAAAATATACAGTTTTGTATATTTTAACGGCTTTCATTAATTCTCAAGTAAACAAATATACACTATTACTATTTGGAAATGAAATGTTTGCTTTTTTATGTGCAACAGGAGTTAGTACGATATTAAATTTTTTAGGACAGAAATTTTTGATTTTTAGATAGAAAAGGAGGAAATATAGAATGAAGCTTTCAATAATAGTTCCATGTTACAATGAAGAGAAAAATATACCTCTAATTCTTGAAAAATTTAATAGTGTTATTAAAAATAAAGAAATAGAGGTAATTCTTGTAGATAATGGTTCAACAGATAATTCATCAAAGATATTAGAAAAATTATTACCAAAATATTCTTTTGCGAGAACAGTTTTGGTACCTGTAAATCAAGGATATGGATATGGAATATTACAAGGATTAAAAGAAGCAGAAGGAGACTTTCTAGGATGGACACATGCAGATATGCAGACGGATCCTAAAGATGTGATAAAGGCTTATGAAATTTTAGAAAAAGAGAATTGGAATAAAAATATTTATGTTAAAGGAAATAGAAAAGGAAGACCATTTTTTGATCAATTTTTTACATTTGGGATGTTTATTTTTGAAACAATTTTTATGGGAAAAGTTTTATATGATGTAAATGCACAACCAAATATTTTCTCAAAAGAGTTTTTTTCTAATTGGAAAAATCCACCAAAAGATTTTTCACTTGATTTATATTCATTATATATGGCTAAAAAGAATAAATTAAAAGTTATAAGGTTTGATGTTTTATTTCCTGAAAGAATGCACGGACATTCTACTTGGAATACTGGATTAGCATCTAAATGGAAGTTTATAAAAAGAACAATGATATTTAGTTTAGAATTGAAAAAAAGAGGTGTGAAGTAGTGGAATTTATAGCACATAGAATAAATAAAAAAGAAGAATTAAAAAAATTATCTAGAAAATATGGAGTTGAGATTGATTTAAGAGATAATGTTGATGGAACAATATACATAAATCACGATCCTTTTATATTGGGTGAAAATTTTGAAGATTATTTAAAGGAATATAATCATGGAACAATGATTTTGAATATAAAAAGTGAAAGAATAGAATTAAAAATTTTAGAATTATTAAAGAAATATAACATAAAAAATTATTTTTTTCTTGATTCTTCTTTTCCAATGATAAAATTATTATCTGATAAAGGAGAAAAAAATATTGCTTTAAGATTTTCTGAATATGAAGGAATAGATACACTAGAAAAAATGCAAGGAAAAGTTAATTGGGTGTGGGTGGATTGTTTTACTAAATTACCTATTAATAATGAAATTTATAAAAAAATAAAAGATATGGGATATAAATTGTGTTTAGTGTCTCCAGAATTACAAGGGCAAGCTGAAAAGTTAGAATTGTATATTAAACAGATAAACAAGGAGAAAATAGAATTTGATGCAATTTGTACTAAAAAATATAATATTGCAATTTATCATGAAAGGATAAAAAAATATGAGAAATTTTAAAGTTTTGGAAACTTTTAGATTTATAGGAGCATTATTAATAGCAACAGGACATTTTATTTATTGGACAGGAAATAATGAAAATTTTCCATTTCCATTTTCATTTATATTAATTGTTGATTTTTTCTTTGTGTTAAGTGGATTTGTAATAACTTTGAAACAGGATAAAAAAATTGAAAAAACAGATGAATATTTAAATGATTTATTTGTTGGAAGAACAATAAGATTATTGATTCCTTACATATTTTTAGCAATTGTATATCATTTAGTGTATATAAATTTAATTTATCATCAAAGAATAGGAATATATTCTTGGATAATAAATTTATTTTTATTATTTATTGTAGGACTACCTGGAAGAGTTGGTGGTGGGCCTATTGGTGTTGCATGGGCACTAGGGTTAGAATTTTGGATAGGAACAATGTATTTTCCATTAATTTATTTTATTAAAAAAAAATTTAAAAAAGGTTTATTATTTATTTCTATGATTTTATTTATTTATTCGATGGGGATAATAAAGCAATATTCAACAACTTTTATGGGTATAGGATATTGGAAGTATTCTGAAGTTCCATTTGGAATTTTAAGAATACTATCGTCTTACAGTATTGGAGTGATATGTTCAATATTGTATAAAAAATTAGTTAAAAATTTTAAATTTATGAAGAATAAAAAAGTTTTTTTCAGTTTATTGGAAATATTAATACTCTTGATACTTTTTAGGCTTTATGGAAAAGTAAATTATAATCGTGAAAATGAATTTGTTTTTCCGATAATAATAGGCGTATTTATAGTGATTTTTTCTTTTGAAAATGGTATTATTTCAAAGATTTTAAGCAAAGTTTCAAATTTAGGGAAATTAAGCTATTCTATATATTTGATACATCCTTTTTTTGTAGACTTATTAGTATTTTATAAGATAAAAAATCTAAATAAATATATAGTTATTTCATATTTTGTATTTATATTACTAAGTTCTTGGTTATTTTATTATTTTGTTGAACGAAAAGTTATAAATTTAAAATATTATTTTTTAAATAAAAAAATAACAACTAATTAAAATTTAAATTGAACTTGTTGAATGTTGATAGAAAGGAAAGATTTATGAAAAACATACTAGTAATCGGAGGAGCAGGATACATCGGTTCTCACACAGTAAATCTATTAAAAAAAAGTGGATATAATCCAATAATTTATGATAATTTATCAAAAGGCTATAAAGATGTAGCTGAAATATTAAATGTAAAATTTATAAAAGGTGATTTGGGAGATAGAAAAAAATTAAAAGAAGTGTTTAACACTGAAGATATTACGGCAGTTATGCACTTTGCAGCGTTTATTGAAGTTGGAGAATCAGTTCAAGAACCAGCTAAATATTATGAAAATAATGTTGTTAAAGTAACAAAATTATTAGATCAAATGGTAGAATCAGGAGTTAAGAATTTTATTTTTAGCTCTACTGCAGCAACTTTTGGAGAACCTGTTAAAGATAAAATAGATGAAACTCACCAACAATTACCGATTAATCCATATGGTAAGAGCAAATTAATGGTAGAAAAAATACTTGAAGATTATGATACTGCATATGGCTTGAAAAGTGTTGTTTTGAGATATTTTAATGCGAGTGGAAGTGATAAAGATGGAATAATTGGGGAAAGTCATATTCCAGAAACACATCTAATTCCATTAATTTTACAGGCAGCGAGTGGGAAAAGAGAGAGCATAAAAATATTTGGAGATGATTATCCTACAAAAGATGGTACTTGTATAAGAGATTTTGTTCATGTATATGATTTGGCAAAAGCACATATTTTGGGTATGGAAAAAATGTTGAAGGAGAATAAAAGTTTAAACTATAATCTTGGAAGTGGAGAAGGTTTTTCTGTTAAAGAAGTTATTGAAAAAGTAAAAGAAGTAACTGGAAAAGATTTTAAAGTGGAAACTGTGGAAAAAAGAGCAGGAGATCCAGCAATATTAGTTGCTAATAGCGAGAAAGCTAAGAAAGAATTAGGATGGGAGCCAGAATATTCCTTAGAAGAGATTATTGATTCGGCTTGGAAATGGGAAAATAGTCGCAAATATTAAAAAATATGGTATACTTAAAATAAGAAAATATATTATATTTAGGAGAAAAATTATGAAAAAAATAAGAAAAGCAGTAATACCTGCTGCAGGATTAGGGACAAGAGTATTGCCTGCAACAAAGGCACAGCCTAAAGAGATGTTAGTAGTGGTAGATAAACCAGCATTGCAATATTTAGTTGAAGAATTAGTAGATTCAGGAATTGAAGAAATACTTATTGTAACAGGAAGAAATAAAAGTTCAATAGAAAATCATTTCGATTATTCTTTTGAGCTGGAAAAGACACTTGAAGAAAAAGGGAAAAAAGATTTATTAAAAGTGATAAATGATATTTCAAAATTAGCGAATATTTATTATGTAAGGCAAAAAAAACCGCTAGGTTTAGGACATGCAATTGGCTGTGCTGAAGCGTTTGTAGGAGATGAGCCTTTTGTCGTAGTTTTAGGAGATGATATTGTTTATACTGACAAAGCAAAAGGAGAATTACCTGCAATAAAACAATTAATAGATAAATATTCTGAGTTAAAAGGTGGAAATATTTTAGGTGTACAAAAAGTTCCTGAAAAAGATGTAAATAAATATGGAATAATAAAGCCTTTGAAAAAGATAGATGAAAGAACAGTGGAAGTGGAGAATTTTGTTGAAAAACCTAATTTAGATGAGGCACCAAGTAGATTAGCGGCACTTGGAAGATATGTTTTAGAACCAGAAATATTTGGATATTTAAAAAATACTAAACCTGGAAAAGGTGGGGAAATACAGGTAACAGATGCAATTTTAAGTATGAAAAATGATGGTGGGAAGTTATATGCATATGATTACAAGGGATTAAGATATGATACAGGGAATAAATTTGGAATGTTTGTTGCAAATATTGAATTTGGATTAAGACATCCCGAATTAAAAGATAAGGCAAAAGAATATTTGAAAAAATTAATGGAACGTGAATGAAATATGAAAGTTAGAGGAACAATATGAAAATACTACTAACAGGCTCAAACGGTCAACTAGGACACGATTTCAAAAAAATATTCGATAGAAAAAATATTGAATACATCGCAACTGATTCTAAAGAATTGGACATCACAAATGATGAGAAATTAAAAAAATTTTTTCAAGGAAATAGAGGAATTACTCATATAATAAATTGTGCGGCGTATAATGATGTGGATAAGGCAGAAAATGATGAGAGAGTTTGGCTATTAAATGCTAAAGCTCCTAAAAAGTTAGCTGAAATTTCTAAAGGAATAGGAGCAATCTTTGTAACTTATTCGACGGATTTTGTGTTTGATGGAAACAAAAGTTCTCCATATTTGGAAGAAGAAGAAACGAAAGGATTGTCAGAGTATGGAAAATCAAAGGCTAAAGGTGAAAAAGAAGTTTTTAAAATATATGATAAATCTTTTGTAATACGAACTTCATGGGTATTTGGAATAGCGAATAACAATTTTAATAAGCAAGTTATAAATTGGAGTAAATCAAGAAATGAATTGAATATTGTGGATGACCAAGTGTCAGTTCCTACGTATTCAGTGGATTTGGCTGAGTTCTCCTGGAAACTAATCCAAACTAAAAAATTTGGTTTATATCACATTACAAATGATGGAATCGCAAGTAAATATGATCAAGCAAAGTATGTTTTGGAAAAAATTGGTTGGAATGGGACATTGGGAAGAGCTAAGACGGCTGATTTCAATCTTCCTGCAAAACGACCGGCTTACTCTAAATTGGATTCTAGCAAAGTTGAGAAATTGTTAGGAGAAAAAATTCCTGCTTGGCAGTCGGGAATTGATAGGTTTTTGGAAGAGATGAAAGAAAATGGAGAGTTGTAAAATTTGTTATAAAAATATGGAATATCCTTTATGATTAAAGAGATATTCCTTTTTATTTTTTATTGAGTACTATATAACTTTAAATTGTAACGAAGTAAATTTTAATTCATCACTATCTCCTTTAGCAATAATCGAAATTCTACCTCTTCTATCTACACGTAAAAATCTGTATTCTTTTTTTGAAAGTTTTCCATTTTGCTGAATTACTATTTTTTTACCTTTTAAATAACTATTTTCATTTACTATATGCAATATACTTTCCCATTCTCGGTTCAAGCTGTGAAATTCATTTTCAAAAGTCGATACAATTTCTTCTATTATGCCTTGTACCGAGTATTTTTTTCCTGTAATTTCCACAAGTGCAATAGCTTTTTCACGAAATATTCCAAAATCGGTATTGTTGATATTTATTCCAATTCCAATTATTATGTGATCTCTTACTTTTTCGCAAAGTATTCCGCATATTTTTTTATTTTCATAATAAATGTCATTTGGCCATTTGAAAGTTAGTTTATCTTTGTTTTCTATATAATTTTTTAGTATTTTGTAGACAATATATCCTGTGAAAATTGTAATTTTTTCATCCAGTTCATAATTGTCATTAACAGCAAAAGAAAAGAGAGCAGCACCTTCACTTGAAATCCACGTACTATCTCTTTTTCCTTTTCCATCTGTCTGATTTTTTGCTACGATTACTTCAAATTCTTCGATTTTTAGTTGTCGTCGTAAATATGTATTTGTTGAATTTATTTTATCAAAAAATTTAAATTTCAAAGCTGTCCCTCTTTCTGATTACTATGTTAAAAGATTAATTAACTTAATCTTGGAAATATAAATACTCCATAAACTGGACCTGCATGAGCTCCTATTACAGCTCCGATTTCCCGATTTAGTATTAATGAGTTTATTTTTGGATTATTTTCGATTTCAGAATAAATTCTTACGACATTTTCAAGTTCAGTTGGAGTTCCGCCCCATCCGCTCATAAGTACGATACTTTGTTTTTTGCTTTCACGTTCAATATATTTCTCAATATATTTTTGTGCATTACGTTCGCCAAGAACTTTTTTCTCAACTGTAACTTCCCCTTGATTTACAGTTAAAATAGGTTTCATATTCAATGCTCCAGCTATTGTTGAACTTGCTTTCCCAATTCTTCCACCTTTTTCAAGATATTTTAAATCTGGAATGATCATAAGGAGTTTACCTTTAGTTCTAAAGTTATTTACCCAGTTTATAATTTCCGTAAAGCTTTCTCCTCTTACTGATTTTCCTGCTGCTCCTAGTACAAGGAACCCTTGTAATAACGAAGCTCCTAAACTGTCGATTAATTCTATGTCGTTTTCTCTATTTGTAAGGCTTCTTCCAACTTTGGCTGCTTGTATTGTTCCACTTAATTTTGATGATGGATGTATTGAAATAATCTTTTTATATCCTTTTTCAAATAGCTTATTGTAGGCATTTAAAAAGTCTTGCGGTGATGGTTGAGATGTTTTAATTCTTGCATCATTGTCTAGCATTTCATGCCAAAATTCTGATTTTGAAATTTCCACTCCATCCTTGTAAAGTTCACCATTTATATCAATTTTTAAAGGCACTATTTTTATTGGAAGCCCTTCAATGTCTTCATTTGTCAAGTCTGAGACAGAATCTGTTAAAATAGCAATTTCAGGCATATTTGGGTCTTTATTTTCAATGTATAAATAATAGTAGTAATTTTCCTGATTTCCATTAATAATTGTAGTTTTCAATCCTGCCAATTTTTCTTCAATACTTTTTTGTGCAGTTTCATCTTTTTCATTTCCACTTACAACAACTGCAGTTATTGTATTTTTAGTTACCAAGTCATCTATTATAGCATCTGTTACTTCCTTTAATGATTTTTTTGCATATTTTATTTTTCCATTTATAAGTCCAATAAAATCATCTTTTTCTATTGATAAATCTTCAATTTTTGTATCTCTCACAGCTTTTGTGATTTCCACAGAGTAGTTTCTAGATGCTGCTTCTTTTAATTCATCAATATCAGAATATTTGTTTTTTAAGAAATAATATCCATCAAGCATTGTTTTTGTATTTAGAACGATAACTGTTTTTTTAGATTTTTCAGATGCTATTTTTGCTGTTGTAATTACATTTTTATTATTTGGAAGAATATAAACATTTTCTTTTTCAGTTTTTCCAATGGCATTTAATATTTCCTGAACACTTGGATTTTTACTTTGTCCTCCCAAGATTACCACATCTGCACCAAGTTTTAAAAACTCATCCTTCAAATTTTCAGAATCTGCCAAAATCACAAATGCCGATTTTGTTTTATCAATTTTTTTATTTGTAAAAATTTTTGCTTCATCTTTTTCACTAAAAATTTGTAAATTATCATGCTGTAATCTCATATTTTCCACTTTCATTTTTTCTAGTGGTCCATATTCCAATGCAATTTCAATTGCTTTTCCAGGATGGTTTGTATGAATGTGAGTCTTGAATTTTTTAGAAGTTTGTGCAAATACTGCCGAATCTCCCAGTTCTAATACACGTTTTTTATATTCATTTGTATCAAAATTACCATTTAGAATGATAAATTCTGTACAATATTGGAAATGTATGCTTTCAGGATCGTGGTTAATATTAGCTATTGTTTTGTCAAATTCATTTTCCTTTACTTGAGCCTTTTGCAATTCTGCTAGCAAGTTTAATTCAGTTGTAACCTTATAAAATCCTTCAAAAAAGAAAAATAGACCTTTTCCACCTGCATCAACTACTCCAGCCTCTTTCAATTTTGGAAGCAGTTCAGGTGTTTCATCTACAGCCTTCTTTCCAGCTTCTACAATTTCCTTTAAAAATACCACTAAATCTTCAAATTTATCTGCACATTCTGTAGCCTTTTCAGAAATTTTTCTAATAACTGTCAGCATTGTCCCTTCAATAGGTTCACTTACAGCATTATATGCAGTTTCTTTTGCACTCACAAGAGCTTCTGCCACGTCTTTAGGCAACAGTTTAACTTTTTCTCCAATTCCTCTTAAAAACCCTGTAATTACTTGTGACAAGATTGTTCCAGAATTTCCACGAGCTCCCATTAATACAGCTTCTTCAACCACATCTATAAGTTGTGGCATCTTTATTTTTTCATCTGTCTTTTCTTCCAGATCATTTATCATCGAATTTAATGTCATTGACATATTGCTTCCAGTATCTCCATCAGGAACTGGATAAACATTCAGTTCATTTAATAGCTCTTCATGCTTTGTAACCCATTTTCCACCGCCAATAAACACTAATCTTAGCCTTTTGGCATCCAAATATTTTATTGCCATTATTTCCTCCTAAAAATAATTTTTTATATTTTCTGATTATTTTTTATTTAATTAATAAATCCATTCTAAATCTATTTCCTAAAGATTCATATTTAAGATTTTTTTATAATTTACATTTTTATAGATTATTTTTATGAATAATTGTTTTTTCTTTATTTCTTAATTATTTTTTTTTATGTAAGGGCGTCAAGCGCCACGCCCTTACAACCCGGCTTACGCAAAAATTTCTTATAAAGAAAAAATAAAACTCGATTTTGAATCAAAGTTATCTTGACACAGATAACTGAATACAATTTAAAATATGTTTCAAAATCTCAAACAGTTATTTTTTCTTTAACGAAATTTTGCTTGATATTTGTTTTAGTCAAATGATCTATCATAATTGAATTAGAACGTCGTGATTTTTTTGGAATGAAATTGACTGTTTGAGCTTTTTCAAAATTTTTAAATTGTAATTAGTTTAAAAATTTTATAAGAACTTTTATTAAAAAGCGAGTTTCAATTTCATTTCAAAAAAATGCTTAGACAAGCGGGGATTGTAAAGGGGATGGCGACTGATCCCCTTTACGTTTGAAAAAAAGAAAAATATTGAAAAAAACAAAAAAACAAATATTAATAAAAATAACTTTTGTCAATTTCAAATAAAATTCTTTAATATGAATATTTAAGGTTTTATTTAATGAAAAAAAATTTAATCTATTTTATGATTGATAAAAATTTTTGAAATAAATTTTCTTTTTTTAAAATAACTTCTATAAATTCACGTACTGCTCCTTCACCGCCATTTTTGGTAGAAATGAAATCGGCGATTGCTTTTACTTCAGATATACCATCTAACGGGGTTCCAGAAAACCCGATTCTTTCTATAATTGCCATGTCATTTAAATCGTCACCCATATAGGCTATTTCTTCTTCCTTTAGCCCTGTTTGATTTATAATTTCATCCAGTATTAAAGTTTTTTCAGAAATTCCCTGGAAAAGGTATTTTATTTTTAGTTTTTCAGCACGTCTTTTTAATAATTCAGATTTTCCACCTGTAATAATTCCAAATTCAATGCCGAGTTTTTGTACATTTGCGATGGCATAGCCGTCTTTTACATTGAATTTTTTTAGTTCTTCGCCACTATTTCCAAGATAGATTCCACCATCGGTCAGTGTTCCATCTACATCTAGTAAAATTAATTTTATCATTTTCTCTCCATTTATGTTTACAACTTGTTACTATTATACCACAATATATGGTTATTATTCAAATTTATTTTGAAAAAAAACGAAATGAGAATATTTAAAGAGTATTTATGACTAATCTTGAATAAGCTCGATGGTTAAAGGTCTAGAGATATTTCAGATCATATTATTTTTAATTTATACCATAGTATATCTTTATAATAAATTTAATCTTTCGTAGAATAATCTTTTAATTAAAATTTTAAAAAAAATATTGACTTTTAGGAAAAATGTGGGATAATACTAATGTAGGGAAAAAATAATGTTGAATATGCTTTTAAGCAATTATATGGTTAGAATAGAGGAATGTTTGTATTGAAGATCATTGTTAGTAGATTTCTGATATACATAAAAAAAACTATTGGCTATAAAATTGTAATTTTTTGATATATATCTAAATTGTAAATTTAAATTACTTTTCTGATTTAATATCAAAAGAATTTTGTATTTATTTTTTATAAAAATATTATTATAAATTTAACATAACCCAAACAAATTCAAAATTGAGATATTTAAAAATTATTTTTTAAAATTAAAAATGTTTTGCGTTTCCCTACATACAAAGTAGGGAATTTTTTGTTTTATTGATGTTAATTGCTAAATTTTATGATAGATGATTGTAAAAGTAAAGACTAGGAAGTTTAAAGAATATCAACCCTTATTAAAATAAAAAGTATTGATTTGTTAAATATGTTTATTTTTACAAATGACTACAAAATTTTGTAAATACGGAGGGAGTATTATGAAAAAAGTGACAAAAGATTTGGAAAAATTAGGGATAGTGAATGTAGCTCAAGTTTATAGAAATTTGACACCTGCAGAACTTGTTGAACATGCGTTAAAAAGAGAGGAAGGCATATTGTCAGCAAGTGGAGCTTTAGTTGTAACGACAGGGAAATATACGGGACGTTCACCTAAGGATAAATATATTGTTGATACTCCAGGGATTCATGAAAAAATTGCTTGGGGAAATGTAAATAAGCCTATTGAGAAGGAAAAATTTGATTCTATTTATAATAAATTGATTGCATATTTGCAAAATCGAGAAATATTCATATTTGATGGAATGGCGGGAGCAGATCCAGCTTGCAGAAAGAAATTTAGAATAATAAATGAACGAGCCAGCCAAAATTTGTTTATCCACCAGCTTTTAATCCGTCCAACAGAGGAAGAACTAAAGGATTATGGACATGCTGACTTTACAATAATTGCAGTACCAGGATTTAAGTGTAATGCAAAAATCGACGGAATAAACTCATCAGCTGCGATAATTATCAATTATGAGGCAAAAGTTGGAATTATTTGCGGAACAGAATATTCGGGAGAAATAAAGAAAAGTGTATTTTCAATAATGAACTTTGTAATGCCTGAAATGGATGTATTACCTATGCACTGTTCTGCCAACATGGATCCAAAAACTGGACAAACTGCTATATTTTTCGGGCTTTCAGGAACTGGAAAAACTACACTTTCAACAGATCCTAATCGTAAGTTAATCGGAGATGATGAACATGGATGGTCTGATCACAGTATTTTCAACTTTGAAGGAGGATGTTATGCAAAATGTATAAATCTTGATCCAGAACATGAACCTGATATTTACAATGCAATAAAATTTGGAAGTCTTGTAGAAAATGTTGTAATGAATCCAGTTACACGTGAATTAGACTTTTATGATAAGAGCTTAACTGAAAATACAAGAGTCGGATATCCGATTAACCATATAAAAAATGCACAAATTCCTGGAATTGGAGGAATTCCAAATGTTGTGGTATTTCTGACTGCAGATGCATTCGGTGTTTTACCGCCTGTTTCAAGACTTTCAAGGGATGCAGCAATTTATCATTTTGTAACAGGATTTACTTCTAAATTGGCTGGAACTGAACGTGGAATTACAGAACCGCAACCAACATTCTCAACTTGCTTCGGAGAACCGTTTATGCCGCTTGATCCATTAGTTTATGCAGAAATGTTAGGTAAAAAAATAGACCTTCACAATACAAAAGTATTTTTAATAAATACAGGATGGTCTGGCGGACCTTATGGTGTTGGAAGTCGTATGAATTTAATATATACGAGAGCAATGGTAACTGCGGCACTAAATGGTGAACTAGATGAAGTTGAATACAAGCACGATGATATTTTCAATTTGGAAATTCCGCAATATTGTCCAAATGTTCCGAGTGAATTATTAAATCCAATAGATACATGGGCAAATAAGGAAGCCTATGAAGCGGCTGCTAAAAAACTTGCTAAAATGTTTAGGGAAAATTTTGAAAAGAAATACCCGAATATGCCAGAACATATTGTAAATGCAGGACCAGCATATTTTGAATAAACATATAAGATAGGTAGCTTAAAGTTAAAATAATTATTAATTATTTATTTTTAGTCAATTTTCAAGAGTTTGAAAATATGATTAACTGTTTATTTTATGGCAATTTTTAACTGTTTACTAAAATAGGGAGATTTTTATGGGAAGGGTGAAAATAACTGAGACATCGCTAAGAGATGGACATCAGTCACTAATGGCAACAAGAATGACAACTGCTGAAATGCTTCCAATAATAGAAACTATGGATAAAATTGGATATTGTGCAATGGAAGTTTGGGGCGGTGCAACTTATGATGCGGCAATTAGATTTTTACACGAAGATCCGTGGGAAAGACTGCGGGAAATTAGAAAAAGAGCTAAAAATACAAAGCTGCAAATGCTTTTGAGAGGGCAAAATTTACTTGGTTATCGGCATTATGCAGATGATATTGTGGATAAGTTTGTTGAACTTTCAATAAAAAATGGAATTGACATTATTAGAACATTTGATGCTTTGAATGATACGAGAAATATAAGACAGGCATCTGAAAGCACTAAAAAATATGGAGGACATAGCCAGCTTGCTATTTGCTACACAATTAGTCCAGTTCATACAGTTGAATATTATAAAAAACTGGCTTTGGAAATGGAAAGTATGGGAGCAGATTCCATCGCTATAAAGGATATGTCTGGAATTTTGCTTCCAAATATGGCTTATGAACTTGTAGGTGAGTTAAAAAGCATTTTAAAAGTTCCGCTTGAATTACATACGCATGCAACTGCGGGATTAGCTGGAATGAGCACGTTAAAGGCAATTGAGGCTGGAGTGGATATTGTAGATACGGCAATTTCGCCTTTTGGAGGTGGAACTTCACAGCCACCTACAGAATCGCTTGTCAGAACTTTGAAAGGCTCAAAATACGATACAGGATTGGATCTTGAGCTTTTAAAGGAAATTGCAGAGTATTTTAAGCCAATAAGAAAAAAATACATTGACAATGGAACATTAAATCCAAAAGCTCTTGCGGTAGAACCAAGCATTGTGGAATATCAGCTGCCTGGAGGAATGCTTTCAAATCTTGTGTCGCAATTGAAGGCACAGGGAGCGGAAGATAAATATGAAGATGTGCTTCGTGAAATTCCAAAGGTGAGAAAAGATCTAGGTTATCCGCCATTAGTAACTCCAATGAGCCAAATGGTTGGAACGCAGTCGGTATTTAATATTTTGACAGGACAAAGATATAAGATGATTCCGAAGGAAATTAAAGATTATGTGAAGGGGATGTACGGAAAGTCTCCTGTGGAAATTTCTGGTGAAATTAAGTCGGTTATAATTGGAAATGATAAGGTATTTACTGGAAGACCTGCCGATTTGCTGCAAAATGAATATGATACGATGAAAAATGAAATTGGAAGTTTGGCAAAGTCTGATGAAGATGTTTTGACTTATGCGTGTTTTCCTCAAATTGCAAAAAATTATTTGAAGGAAAAATATGAAACGAAATATTTAAAGGAAACAGAAAAACAAAAAAAATCAAAAGATGAAATAAGCATTCAAAATATTGAAGTGATTTTTTAAAAAATTAGGATGTGGTAAATTGATAACTTTTTTAGCTGTGATGTAAGACTTCTTTAAAATCGGGACTTAAAATAGGATTTTATTATCCCGATTCTGGAGGGGATTTGGTAACTCAAAGAGAGGTGAAAAATGAATTTAGATATAGATTATTTCAAAAGAAAATTAAAGGAAATAACAGATTGGTATGAAAATACTGCTTGGAATAAAAAAGCATTACTTGAAAAAATATTAGAACTCGATACAGAAATAAACAAGACCCGTGATAAAGAAAACCTGATAGATTGGGAAAAATTAACTCATACAGAAGAAAAAGTTGTAAGTGATATGGTTCATCTTAGAAATAAAATGAAACTTTCACATAAGGAAAAATTTGACAGTTATTACAAAATAAAGTAATAAAGAAATATACTCAACCCATTAAAATCGAACTTGTGAAAATTAAGTAAACTAAATTTTGAATAAATAGTTGTAATTTTTCAGTTCGGTTTTATATAATTTTACTATAAATAATTTTTGGTAAATGTTTGGATTCAGTAATCGAAATTATTTTTGTGTGATAGTTTATAAAAAAAATGAAAGGAATAATTAAAATATGAAAAGTATTTTGTTTGGAAATTTGGCTGTAACATTTACAGATGCAGTTTATATTTCAATTGTAAGTATGTTAATTGTTTTTTTCATATTATTTTTAATTTCATTTATGTTATCATTTTTTAAATATTTTTCAAACTTTGAAGGAAGAAGTAAAGATAGTAAAAAAACAAATGATAATAAAGTTTTGAAAAAAACAGAAAAATTAAGTAATGAAGGAAAATTGGATAAAAAAGAAACATTTAATATGGAAAAAATAAAAGATGAAACTATGATGGCAGCAATGATGGCAGCACTAATTGAAGCGGCAGGAGATAATAAGAATAGTCGTATAAAAATAAGAAATATTAGGGAAATAAAATAAAATTTGAAAATATAAAGGGGCATGACAAATATGATTAAACTGTACAAAATCAAAATTGGAGAAAAAGTTTATGAAGTGGAAGTGGAAGAAGTTACTGAAAAAGATGGAACCATTGAAACTTCAACTTATTCAAATAGTAAACAAAAAATAGACAAAAGTGAAAATCCACCTTTACAAGGGGAAACTGGAAAAAGTGAAGTAATAAAAGCTCCAATGCAGGGACTTATTGTGGATGTAAAAGTAAAAGCTGGAGAAAAAGTAAAAGCTGGAGATGAAATTGTCATTTTAGAAGCAATGAAAATGGAAAATCCAATTGTAGCACCTTGTGATGGAGTTATAGACGAGATTAAGGTGATAAAAGGAGATAAAGTAAATGTCGATGATGTTTTAGCCGTATTATCTTAAATTACTTTAAATTCAAATGTTACTAAAAACCTAAGGAAAGGATGGTTTTCAAATGGAACTACTAAAAATTCTTTACGGGACAACAGGAATATCTATGATAACTGGAAGGCAGTTAATCATGATAATAATTTCCCTAATTTTGCTATATTTAGCAATAAAAAAACAATACGAACCTTACTTATTGCTCCCAATTTCCTTTGGAATGTTACTTGCAAATTTACCTGCTGTAGCAAATGAAGGACTTATGGAAAAGGGCGGACTTTTATATTATTTGTATCAAGGAGTAAAATTGGGAATTTATCCGCCATTAATATTTCTGGCGATAGGAGCAAGTACTGATTTCGGACCACTTATTGCAAACCCGAAAAGTCTTTTACTAGGAGCAGCTGCACAGCTTGGAATCTTTGTAGCATTTCTTGGAGCAATTTTGCTAGGGTTAAAAGGAAAAGAGGCAGCTTCAATTGGAATTATTGGAGGAGCTGACGGACCGACTGCTATTTACTTAACAACAAAACTGGCACCGCATTTGCTAGGATCAATTGCCATTGCAGCCTATTCTTATATGGCTCTTGTGCCTGTAATTCAGCCACCAATTATAAAATTATTGACAACTAAAAAGGAAAGAATGGTTGAAATGAAACAGCTTAGATTTGTAAGCCAAAGGGAAAAAATAATTTTTCCAATTGCAGTAACAATTATTGTTATTCTTCTAGTTCCATCATCAGCTCCATTAATTGGAATGCTAATGCTTGGAAATTTAATAAAAGAAGCTGGTGTTGTTTCAAATTTAGTTGAACATGCAAGGGGAGCTATGCTATACTGTATTACAATTGTACTTGGAATGACAGTTGGAGCAACTGCTGATGGGGAACATTTTTTAAGTTTTGTAACAATAAAAATCATTATTCTTGGATTAATTGCATTTTCTTTTGGAACAGTGGGAGGAGTACTATTTGGAAAAATAATGTATAAATTTACAAGAGGAAAAGTAAATCCGATGATTGGAGCAGCAGGTGTTTCAGCAGTGCCAATGGCAGCAAGAGTTGTCCAAAAAATAGGACAATCTGAAAACCCTAAAAACTTTTTGCTAATGCATGCAATGGGACCAAATATAGCTGGTGTAATTGGATCAGCTGTAGCAGCAGGAGCTCTTTTAATAATATTTAGATAAATTATTGCTCTCATTAATTTTGAAGTATTATATTTAATGGGAGTATTTTTTAAATTAATAAACAGAAGGGGAAAAAATGAAAAAAAATATAAATCTGTATAAATTTAAGGAATTAGATTCAACGAATGATTATTTGGAAAGAAACCATAAAAATTATGAGGAATTTGATGTTATTTGCACTAAAAATCAGACTCATGGAAGGGCACGTAGGCAGAATGACTGGGTTTCTATGGAGGGAATGGCTATTTTCAGTTTTTTTTTGGAGGAAAGAGAAAACTGGGAAATTGAGGATTATTTGAAATTGCCTTTAATTGCTGGGCTTGCAACAATAAAAGGATTAAGAGGAATAGAAAATTTGGAATATAAATTTAAGTGGACAAATGATGTTTATTTGGAAAATAAGAAGTTGTGCGGGATTTTAATAGAAAAAATAGATGATGTCTATATTGTTGGAATTGGGATAAATGTAAATAATATATTGCCGGGAAAACTGAAAAATAAGGCAATTTCATTGACACAAGTAAAAAATAAAAAATATGAGATTGAAAAAATTATAAAAAATATAATTTCTGAATTTCAAATGTTGTGTGAAAAGTTGGAAAATGGATTATGGGAAGATATTTTGAAAGAAATAAATGAAATAAATTATTTAAAAAATAAAAAAATAGAACTGAAATTTGGAAATGAAAAAGTTCTGGGAATTGCACAAGATATTAATGAAAATGGAGAAATTGAAGTTTTGGTAAAAAAGGATGAAGTAGGAAAAGGTGAAATTAAGAGTTTCTCAATTGGAGAGGTTTTTGAAAAAATTGTTTTTTAAATTTTTATGCTATTTCCCATTTAAATGGTGAATTATACTGCTAAAAATTATATAAATCTAGGATTTAAGTAAAATAGTCATAGTTTTTGAGTTCAGTTTTAAGGCAATTTTACTATAGTTATGAGGGTCGAAGTCCACAATATAGTTTCTATTTTTAAACGGGATTTAGCGTTGTATATCTGTCAAAAAGATTTTTTTATTTTAAAAATTTTTAGAATTGACTATGCAAATAACTAATGTTATAATATAAAAAAATTTAGGTTATTTTATAATGGAGGTATTATGAAAAAAAATATTTTGAGAAATTTATTATTAGTAATGTTTTTTTTATTTACAATTAGTTGTGGAAAAAAGAATGATACGATTAAAATTGTGTTTTTGCCGAATGAAACTAATGATTCATTAAAGAAATCTAGGGAAGAATTTGCTCGGATTGTACAGGAGGCAACTGGGAAAAAGGTTGAGATTGTTACGACAACTGATTATAATATTACGGTGGAAAATATTGTTTCTGGACAATCACAAATTGCGTATATTGGAGCGGAGGCATATTTAAATGCTAGAAAGCGTACAAAGAATATTGAGGCAGTATTGACAAATGCAGGGGAAAGTGGAACGTTAAAGGATGCCCTTTATTACAGCTTTATCGCAGTAAGAGGGGAAGATGCCAATAAATATCGTTCTGGAGATGGATTTGACTTGAAAAAGATTAAAGGTAAGTCAATGGGATTTGTTACAAATAGTTCTACATCTGGATTTAAAGTGCCTGGAAGTGTAATTGTAAAGGAATTTGGGCTAAAAAATACAGATGAATTATTGGGAAATAGGGTATTTTCAAAGGTTATGTTTGGAAATTCACATCCTGGAACTCAAGTTTTATTATTTAAAGGGGATGTTGATGTTGCGACATTTGCTATTCCAAAATCATTTACGATATATGAATTAGTTGCTGGAAAAGATTTTAATTCAGGGGCTACATATAAAGTTAAAAAAGGAGCAGTTGCACCATTTGGAGAATTTGCAGGAAAAACTTTTACAGTTATAAAATCAATTCCTGTTTATAATGGACCAATTGTATTTAATACAAGAACTTTATCAAAGGAAGATCAAGAAAAAATAAAAAAGGCTCTAATGGCTAAGTCAACAACCGATAATCCGCATATTTTCAGCAATAAAAAGAGTAAAGTAAGAGGATTGTTCCTGAAGGAAAATGACAACGTTGGATTTGTAGAAACAAATACAGCATGGTATGAAGGAATGAAAAATATAAAATAACGAAAATTTAGGAGTAAATAAAAAAATGCGTTTAGATAAATTTTTAAAGGTAACAAGAATTATAAAGAGAAGAACTGTGGCAAAGGAGCTTGCGGATAATGGAAATATTGTTGTAAACGGAGATCCTAAGAAATCTTCCTATGACGTGAAAAAAGGCGATATTTTTGAAATAAAGTATTTTAATAAAAATATAAAGATGAAAGTACTGGATTTGCCGCCTGAAAGTCTAAAAAAAGAATTTGTTGAAGATTATGTCAAGATAATAGGATAATCTGTTTCTAAAGTTACTCTAAATAAATTAAGGAAATATTATATTCTTTATGACTTTTTCTCTTGTTTTTTACGATAAATAAGGTATAATTGTAGTGGAAAATAAAACTACAAAACAAGGAGAAGACTTATGAAAGTAACTGATATTCGTATTAGAATTGGAAAACAAACAGAGAACATCGAAAGATTAAAGGCCTATGCCGACATTACATTTGACGAAAGTTTTGTCATTCATGGATTAAAAATAATTGACGGACAAAACGGACTTTTTGTGGCAATGCCATCAAGAAGAATGCCAAACGGAGAGTTTAAGGACATAGTTCATCCAATCAAACCTGAACTTCGTGCTGAAATAACAAAAGTTGTTTTAGAAAAATTTGAACATGAAAAGGCAGCTCATACTGAAGCTGAATAATATTTTCACTAAAAAAGTACACCTAAATACTAAAATCATATATACATAATAATACTAATATCAGTGGTGTACTTTTTCTTTCTTCTTAATTATTCCATTTTTTAATTTCATATTTAATATTCATTTCACTTTTTTTAATCTAACTAATACTAAATCCCATTTGAATAACGAATATATTATAAATATTTTTAGTAGTTTAAACCTGATATTTATTTTCAGATAATTAAAATAAATATTCGCTTTTTAAACGGGGAATGGTATAAATCTATCCTCAATTTTCCAATTAAATATCGTATCTTAACATCAAATCTTTTTAGCAAGGAATGGTCTTCGCCTATTAGTAAACAAATAAAACATAGTTTTACTTTTTTAAATAGGATTTAGTATTTTTTTATTATATAGTTTTTTTATTTTTTTTCATAATTGGAAGATAAAACAAAAATTGTAAAAAAATCATTGTTAATATTAAAACAATATCATATAGCCAAATTGGTTTTATAAAGCTTACTTGTGAAATAATATAGCTTTTTAAGAACATTGCATTTATTCCTTTAAAAATAAAATTATATGTAAATGCATATAAAAATATGAAAAGCAATGTAATTATTGATTGAATAAGTCCTTTTTTTGTAGGTTTTTCATTCAAATAAGCATATCCAAAAAAAGCTGTAAACACAATAAGTGCATGCATTATCATAAAAATATACACGTAATAGTTATCATGGTAATAGATTATTCCAGGCAAAATTAATGCTAAAACTGGTCCAAAAGTTAAATAATAAACTGCATTATACAAGAATTTTGTTCTGAAAATTAAATATAGTCCTGCAAAAATTGCTGCAAAATTACAAAGATGTACTGGCATAACATTTGTTACAGGCTCATTTTGATACATCAGCCTGTAAATTGAATCAACTATTTTAAATATTAGTAAAAAATAACCTAAAATTGTTGAATATTTTTCTATGTTTATATCCTTAAAAATTTTTGGAACGTAGAATAAGAATATACAAATTAAAGTTGATACTACAAAGGTTTCTATGTGAATTGGGCTAAAATAACTAAAAGTCAAAATTTCTCCTTTCTTATTTCCTTTTTTTCTTTTCTTCTTATTTTTATTTGAAATTTTTCAATGCTTTTCATTGTTTTGATTGTAAAAACATCCAGTCTTTTATTCCAGGTATGCTATAGGCTACCTTCCAAGTTCCAGAATGTTCCAAACCAGGGTTGGCATCTTTAGGCAAGTATGGATTTGTGCCTTTTTCAAGTGTTGTGTATTTTATATTTGACTTTTGGGCAATGACCTTTCTTGCTCCTTCTAGAAATTGTGCATCTGTGTAGTCGGCTCTCCAACTATCTTTGGCTACTGTAGCTCCTCTTTTTATAAGTTCACTTGTAATCGCATTCATTCCTGGATAGGCTTTTGCATCGCCAGTTGAAACTGTTATCCATAGATTATTTCTTGCCATAGCAGATACTTCTTTCGGATCCCATTGACAAGCTACTAAATATGAAGCAGCAAATAATTCTGGATATTTATAGTTCATAACGATAGCCATCATTCCGCCCATTGATTGCCCTGTTGCATATAATTTTTTTTCATCAATACTATATTTTGAAATTAAATAATCTTTTATTAAATTTACAGTTGCATCCAAATCACTTGTGATATCTCCATTATCATCCACTACTTTTCTTGAATATTGAGGAGCTAGCACAAATGCCTCGTGTCTTTCCTGTTCTTCAGGAGTTGCAAATGAAATAGCACCGTTTCCTTGAAGTAAGGTAGTTTTTGTATCTTCACTTAAAACTCCCGCATCGTGCATAAACAGCACAAGTGGATATTTTTTATTTTTATCATAATTTTTTGGAATATAAAGATTATATTTTACAGTTGTCCCGGTTTTTGGATCTTTATATACAAACTGCTTAAAATTTTCCACAATTAAATTTTTGATCTTGTTATTTTCAAGTATCGCAATACTTTTTTCTAATTTTTTGCCATTTGTAAATAAAATATCTTCCTTTTGTGTTACTTTAGAAGTTGCCTTTTTCATTTGAAATCCTACTTCATCATTTCCTTCAAGACGAAGAGAAGCTCCACTATCTTTTGGATTTAATTCGATAATGACAAATCTTCCGTCTTTTACAATGTCAGTTTTTTCTGGACGAGTATTTGAATAAATTTTTTCAACAGTTCTGTCTGATACTGTAAAAGTATTTTTTGTCAGCTGTGAATTTACTACTTTTTCATTAAATTCTAAAATAATATGTGTAATTTGCTGTCCTGTTCCGAAAACTTCCGTTACAGATGTTACACTTCTTATTCCTCTAGGATATTTTATTTTTTCAGTCTTGAATGCAGTAGTTGTTTCTGCTGAAATAATGCAAGTTGATATTAACATACCGAAAAATGCTAAAAATAATAGTATTTTTTTCATAGATATTCCTCCTTTGTTATTTTTTATCAGATATACTCTATAACTTTTTTATTCTATTATTTTAAAGAAAAGCCTTTGATAAATTTTACCATAATTTTTCTATATTTCAAAATTTTTTGCCTTTTATTTTTGATAATATATTCAATTTAGTTTGGCATTTTTTTAGTTTTATGGTAAACTATTTAAGTAAAAGCAAGGCATTTTTAGAGAAATTTGACTTGTATTATTGATATTTTTCTGGGGGGAAAAATGAAGAGGGATAATGGAAATAAAAATAATGAAAAAATAGGTTTTGAACAAATATTGGATGAAGAAAAGGAAAAAGGACATCGAGAAAGATTAAGACAACGATTCTTGTCAACAGGGTCAAAGGGATTTACAGATTATGAAATTTTGGAATTGTTGCTTACCTATATAGTTACTAGGAAAAATTGTAGAGGAATTGCAAATGAACTTTTGAGGAAATATCGGGATTTGTATACAATTTTGAAACAGCCTGGAGAAGAATTGCAGAAAAATAAGTATATGACTGAAAGAGCAGTTGTATTTTTTAAACTTTTGTTTGAGATAATTGAAAATGAATTATATAAAAAAGTATGTAATGAGCGAATTGTGCTTTCAAGTAATCTTAAACTGCTGAAATATTTGGAATTTTCTCTTTTAAATAGGGATATTGAAGTATTTAAAGTGTTATTTTTGAATACACAAAATGAACTATTAAAAGAAGAGGAGCTTTTTTTTGGAACGATTGACAGGAGTACGGTCTATATTCGGGAATTGGTAAAAAAAATTTTAGAATATAATGCAAAGGGAGTAATTTTGGTACATAATCATCCATCAGGTTCATTAAAACCGTCAGAATCTGATATTTTATTGACAAGAAAATTGAAGGAAGTTTTTGAGAATATAGAAATACGGTTGCTGGATCATTTAATAATAAGTGAGAAGGGGCATTTTAGTTTCTTGGAAGGTGGGATTTTATGAAAATAATAAATATAAAATTTAGGAAAACAAAAAAAGTTTATCCGTTTATGATAAGTGATTCAGAAGATTATAAAAAGGGAGATTATGTTCTTGTAGATACAATTCGTGGTGAACAAATAGGCATAGTTCTCGGAATTGCTTTAAATAAAGGGAATAGTGAGCAAGATGATTTGAAAATTAGGGAAGTAAAAAGAAAATTAACAGAAGAGGAAGTAAAAAAATTAGCAGATTTGGATAAAAAAGCTGATGAAGCATATTTTAAATGTAAAAAAATTGTAAAAAGGCTGCTTCCTGAAATGAATCTTGTTATTGGAGAGTATACATTTGATGAAGGAAAGCTAATTTTTTATTTTACAGCGAATAACAGGCTTGATTTTAGAGAATTGGTAAAGGAAGTAAATAAGACATTTAAAAAAAGAGTGGAATTTTATCAAATTAAGACAAATGATGAAGGAAGAATTTTGTCAGCTTTTGGGAAATATGGACGTGAAATTTACTGGTAAAATTAGTATTTAAATTTAAATATGAAAAAGACTAAAAGTGTTTATCTAAAATAAATTATTAAAAATTAAGTAATAACTAATATTTATAGCAGCAAGGGGTCAAGACCCCTTGTCAAAAAGTAATGTAAAAATATAAGAAATTAAAATCAATAAATATTCTAAGGAAATTGGCAGTATTAATATTTAAGACTGCCATATTAGAAAGAAATCCAGTAGAAGGATAAAAGATATGTCATATTGTTAGATGCAAGGAAATATTGAGATATAGGGTTTTATTAAAAAAATAGAGAAGTATAGGGAAATAGTTTAAAATACTGATGTGTTTGCCGTGCATTATAAAAATATTTAGTTGCTTATTGCAAAAAAATAGTGTATAAAATATTATATTTTTTTAATATTTATGAAATAATAACTTTAGGAGGTAAGAATATGGGATTAATAAATTACTTTGAAGAGAAACGTCTTGAAAGAGAAAGAGCAATTATGAATGAGCAAGTAATTGATTCATTGAAATTTCTTGCTAGTATAGGTGCTGGATTTACATTAGGTGTGCTATTTGCTAAAAAATCAGGAAAAGAAACTAGAAAAGATATTTCAAATGCAACTAAGGAAGGGCTTAATTATGTAGGTAAAAATCTTAATAATGCAAAAAATTATATTAAAGATAAAACTTCTGATATGAAAGAAGCTATTGCTGAGAAATATGATGAAATCAAAACTAAAACTATTCCAGAAAAAATTGATGATTTTGAAGATAAAGTAGAAGATGTGAAAGAAGAAATAAAAAAATAGTAAGAAACTAGGAGGAAATATGGTAACAATAAATTTATATTTAATTTTCAAAATTCTTCTAAATGTTTCACTTGCAATACTTTTTATATTATTTTTTATAACATTAATAAAACTTATTTCTGTTATCTCAAAAATAAATTCTTTACTACAAAAAAATAAGGAACAATTAGAAATAAGTATTGCTCAGATTCCTAGTTTAGTAAAAAATAGTGAAAAAATATTAGAAAATACAAATAATAATTTAAAAAAAATAAATGTATTAGTGGAAAATGTTAATGATATATTAAAAGCTTCTAAAAAAGATATTGTTAATACTTCTGGTAATGTATCTTTAACTTTAGAAAACATTAAAAATGTTTCTTCTAGCGTTGCAGAATCAAGTAAATCTATTGCTAGCAACTTTATTGATAAAAGTGCTGGCATTAAAAAAAATGTTAATGGTTTTATAAGTATAGTAAATATTGCCTTAAGTTATTGGGATATATTAAAAAAAATCTTTAAAAAGAAAAAAAATAGGAGGAAATTATGGGAATAATAGCTTGGTTAATACTTGGTGGTCTTTCTGGCTGGATAGCTAGCATGATAATGAATAAAAATGCTTCAATGGGAATAATGGCTAATATAGTGACAGGAATCATTGGTGCCTTTATTGGTGGAGTAGTCTTTAATTTTTTTGGGCATCAAAAAGTAACAGGATTCAATTTTCATAGTGTTTTAGTATCTGTAGTAGGAGCATGCATTTTACTTTGGATAATTGGAGCAATTAATAAAAAATAAAATTTTTTAAAGGGAAATGTTAAAATGGAAAGATTTTATTAGTATTAATTGATATTTTTCAATAAGAATATTTGGTATTTTATATATGATTATTAATTAAAATCTAATAATAAATCCTTATTAATAAATTAAGGATTTGAGCAATTTTAGAAATTCTGTAATTTTCTTTTAGCAGAACTTCTAGTTTATTTCTTACATTTATGGTAAAATACTCATAACTCATGATATATTTACTTTCATTAATGTTTTTGTAATTAATAACATTTTAATATGAAACTATCATGAGTTTTTATATTTTTTGAAATATATTATGTAGTTTATGATATTTTAATACTATTCCCGCTTGAAACAATAGTTTTGTATAATTTTTGCAACACAAGGGATTTTGACCCCTTGTTAGAAAATAAGTAAAAAATAATCTCTATTTTTTAAATGAGGTTTAGTATAAAGTTGTAAAAAGAATGATTTTTTAAGGATTTAATGGTCTGAATTTAAAAAAAGCAGAATAATAAGAAAAATTTAAAAAAAAGAGTTGAAATATTTGAAAATATATGTTATACTTATTGAGTAATAAAGTTAATGTGGTCGCATAGCTCAGTTGGGAGAGCACCTGCCTTACAAGCAGGGGGTCATTGGTTCGAGCCCAATTGTGACCACCATTGATTTGGAGGTGTAGCTCAGTTGGTTAGAGTGCTTGCCTGTCACGCAAGATGTCGCGAGTTCGAGTCTCGTCACTTCCGCCATTTATGCCCAGATAGCTCAGTCGGTAGAGCAAGGGACTGAAAATCCCTGTGTCCGTGGTTCGATTCCGCGTCTGGGCACCATCATAACAACTAAAATTAGAATATATAGTGCAAATCAGTAATTATACTGTTTTGCATTTTTTTGTATTATTTTTTAATAGTAAATTTTTTAGTAAAGAATTAGGATTTCATGCAGCTAGATGACTAATGTCAGATTTTATTTAAAAAATAGAAAACATATTTTATTTGTTTCTAACAAGAGTGAAAGAATCCTTTTTAAACAGAATTTATAAATGAATCTATTAATTTAATGGAAGATGGTATAATATTTGAACAGATTTTAGAATTTCTTTAAAAAAATTAACATAGCTGTTTTACCTAATAAAAAGGCATTTTACAAAGAGAAAGATTTATCATGTCAAGATTATAAAGTTATTGGAAAAATGATTGACAAATTAGAAAAAAAATTATATTATAATACAATGACTTGTAAGTCAATTTTTATTGTTAGGTAGGAAGATGTCTGGGAAAGAAAAAAATATAAAAAAACAGAAAAAAAGGAAAATATTGGAAAAGGCTTTTGAATTGTTTAGGAAAAATGGGTATAAGGATACAAAAGTTGAGGATATAACAAGGAAGCTGGGAATTTCAAAAGGGAGTTTTTATACGTATTTTAAGACGAAAGAGGAACTTTTATATGAATTATTAGAAAATGTAAAAAAATCTGAAATGGAAAGATATTCAAAAGTAGAAATTGATGAAAATCCGAAAAAAACTTTGGAAAATTTTATTAAAGAAAGATTTAAAAGTTTCCTTGAGCTTTTGAATAATGCGGATATTGGAATAATGAATTCTTTTACCCAGAATACAATTGTAGGAAAGTTTCGTGAAGAAATGACAAAATTTTTCAAGAGTTTTATTAAGGAAAATATACTTTTACGATATGAAAGTAACAGAGAATATGATATGGAAATTATTTCAGATTTTATAATTTTGGCAATTAATAATTGTTTGATTGAAAAAATTGTGTGTAAAAAAGAGTATACTTTTTCTTCAAAAGAAGAGTTTGATGGGATAGTGGAGGATAATCAGAAATTGATTAATGAAATTGTAAAATTCGTCGGTAATGCATTGAAATAGATTAAATAGGAGGACAAAATGAAAAAAAATAAATTGCGAATGATAGTGGTGTCATTATTATTATTAATTGCAATCCCAGGTTTTGCAGAAAAAATAACGATACAGGAAGCAGCAGAAATGGCAATTAAGAATAATAAAGATATTAAAATTGAAATGCTGAAAGCAGAACAAGGGAAAATAGACGTGGATAGAGCATGGGCAAGTAAATTTTTTACAGTAGGTTATTCGGGAAGTGCTCAAGGGCATTTAGATAAAGATTTTAATAGGACTGGAGAGGCTTATCAACATTATTTGACATTATCGCAGCCTATTTATACAGGAGGAAAATTGAAATTGAATCATGAAATAAGTAAGGAAAAATTGACATTGTCACAGCTTAGTTTGGATAAAGTGAAAAAGGATACAGTTCTAAGTACAGTTCAAGCATACATTGATGTTTATAATGCGATGAGTACATTAGGAGTATTGCAAAAGTCAAAAGAAACGTTAGATGAAAATCTAAAAACTCAAAAAGAATTGTATGATTTGAGAATGACAACTCAGCCAGAGCTTACAGAGGCAGAAAGAAGCGTGGCATCCATTGAAGCACAAATTGTAGAGCAAGAGGGAAATATAGAAGTTTCAAAGGAAGCATTGGGAATTTTAATTGGAGTGAAAAATAGTTCACAAATTGAGATAGTTCCATTTGGAGTAGAAGATAACTTTACAAAAACAATTAAATTGGATGAGGATTTGGCAAAATTACCAATTGAAAATACAGAATATAAAATGGCCGTTAAACAAAATGATTTAAGTAAGAAAAATATAAAAGTACAAGAAGCTGATTTTAAGCCAACAGTTAGTGGAATGATAAATTATGGTGTATTGCAAAGTCAAGATAAATTTGGAAATATTTTTAAAACAAAAAACTTTACAACTTCAGCTGGAGTAAAATGGAGCTGGGATATATTTGACTGGGGAACAAGAAAAAATAATGTGAATTATGCGAAAAAGACTCAGGAAATATCAGCAGTTCAAGTAGAACAAACTTTGGAAACTGTCCAAGCAAACATGAAAAAAACTTATTATCAATTAAGATCATTGGAAAAAAGCATAGCAGCATTGCAATTGGCGGTACAAAAGGCGGAAGAATCGTATAATCTAGAAAAAGAAAGATATTCTTATAGATTGATTACAATGGAAAATTTATTGCAATCAGAAACAAATTTGAGACAAGCTAGAGTAAATTATGCACAGGCTAAATTGAATTATTACTTTTTAGTATCTAAATACGGAGCATTTTTAGATTAGAAATATTTAAAAAAATAGAATAATTAAAATTTATAAATTTTTATAAATGACTATTGAAAAATAAGAAAAATAGAAATAGGAAATAGGAGGAAAAATGAAAATAAATAAAAAAGCAATTATAGTAATGATAGTGTTGGCATTACTTACTGTTTCATGCGGAAAGAAAAAACCAAAAGGAAATTTATCTACAGCAAGACCAGTAAAAGTGCAAGTAATTGGTCAAAATCAAATGTCGTTGGGATACACGGCGAGCGGGTCGATAAAAGGGATAGAAGAAATACCGTATACAGCGACTTCAAGTGGGGAAGTTGTAGTAATTAATGGAAAAAATGGTGATTATGTGAATGCAGGGCAAGTAATTGTGGCAATTGATAATCAAGCGGCAAGATCTGGTGTTAGAGAGGCTGTTTCAAATGTAAGAACGGCAGAATCTAATATTAGTTCGGCACATGGAGATATTAGTGCAGCTAAAGGTAATATAGCATCAGCAGAAGCAGCAGTGGAAGAAGCGAGAATTAATTATCAAAAATATAAAATGTTATATGATAAAAGATTAATTACAGAAACTGATTTCTTGACAGCACAAACAAAATTAAGTTCAGCACAAGCTAACTTAAATTCAGCTAGAAGTAATTATAATACAGCGGTAAATGCATTATCTTCGAGAAGAAACAGTTTGAGTTCGGCACAAGCTAATTTAGCTACAGCAAATGATACTAACAGTAAAACTGTTATTAAAACTAAAGTTAGCGGATATATTGCAAATATGGATTTAGAAAGACATCAACAAGTATCAGCAGGAGCAAAATTATTTACATTGGTTAATGAGAGTGAAATGAAATTGGAAATTGGAGTTCCAGCAGAAATTGTTAAAAAAATTCAAATGGGAGCACAAGCAACTATAAAAGTTGATGAATTGAATGGTAAGGAAATTGTTGGAACAGTTTATGAAATAGCAGCTTCAGCTGATTCAGCTAGTAGACAATTTATTGTAAAAGTTAAATTCCCTAATCCAGATAGAGAGTTAAAAAGTGGAATGTATGGAAAAGCAAATATTGCAACAGGAGCTGAAGATGGGTTGATTATTCCTAAAAAGGCGATTGTAGTAAGAGGAGTTCAGCAAGTTATTTATGTTATTAGAGATGGAAAAGCAGTTATGATACCGATAAATATTTCTAATCAAAATGAAACTTATGCGGCAGTGACTGGTGATGGCTTGACAGCTGGTGATCAGTTAGTTGTTGATGGACAAAATGTTGTACAAGCAAATGAAAAAGTAAATATTGTGCAATAATATATGAAAAATAGAGAAAGGAGTGTACGGTTATTGTAATCGTATGAGATAAAATGACAGTAGCAGAATTTGCAACGAAGAGAGTAGTGTCGACAACGATGATACTTATATTTATGGTTTTTGCTGGTTGGGTAGCGATGACAGGTATGAAACAGGAAAGAATACCAGATTTCGATATACCGATAGTTGTTATTAATGCCACTTGGACGGGAGCAACAGCGGAGGATGTAAAAACACAAGTATCAAAAAAACTAGAAGATGCGGCATTAAATGTAGATGGAATTAAAAATATAACAACTTCATCTTCTTATGGTTCATCAGTAGTTACGATAGAGTTTAACTATGGTGTAGATACAGATATTAAACAAGTACAAGTTCAAACACAAATAGATAAAATAAAAGGACAATTGCCAGATGATGATAACTTTAAAGATCCTACAGTATCAAAAATGGATGCAACAGGTAGTTCCAATATGGCACTGATGATTGGGATTACTGGGGAAAATAAACAGTTAATAACATCATTTGTTGAAGAAACATTACAGCCTAGATTGAAAAGAAATAGAGGTATTGGTAATATTTCTATAATGGGTAATGCAACAAGACAAATTAAAGTTTGGTTGGATCCAGCTAGGTTGAAAGAATATAATTTGTCAGCGGCAGAAATTTATAGTAAAATAAAAGCAGCTAATACAGTAACACCAGCAGGTACGATAACTGATGGGACGAAAGAATTTATCTTAAAAGTTGATGGAGAGTTAAAAGAGCTCGATCAAATTCAGGATATAATTATTTCAAATCAAAATAATCAAACGGTTAGATTGGCTGATGTGGCAAAAGTTGAGTATGGAACAGAGGATCCAACATCGTATGTAACATATAATGGAAAAGAAATGGTTGCTGTTATGATTCAAAAGAGTAAAGATGGTAACTTGGTAGAGGTTGCAAAAAAGGCTAAGGAAACTTTGAAAGAAGCAAAACCATTATTTCCAGAAGGTTCTAATTATAATATAATAGTTGATAACAGTGAGAAAGTTAGTGAATCAATAAAAAATGTTGCAAGTTCTGGGATACAAGCGGTTATCATTACAATTATAGTGCTTTTTGTATTCTTGAAAAACTTGAGAGCATCATTAGTCGTGGGAACATTGATTCCGATTTCAGCAATGTTTACGTTCTTCTTACTTACAACACAAGGAATAACATTGAATATGATTTCGTTAATGGGATTGTCACTTGCGGTCGGATCACTGGTAGATAACGGGGTTGTTACACTGGATAATATTTTTGATCACATTCAGATTAATAAGGAACCAGCAGATGTAGCAGCGGTACGGGGTACAAATGAAGTAATTCTTCCGATGATGGCGTCAACAGCGACTTCAGTTTGTGTATTTCTACCTATTATATTGTTTGAAGGAATTACTAAAGAAGTATTTAAAAGTATTGCATTTTCAATGATGTTTGCGTTATCAGCTTCGATTATTGTTGCGATGTTATGGGTTCCGATGGCTTCAAGTTTATTTTTAGATGTTAAAAAAATCTCAGATAATGCTGAAAAAGCCGCTAGATTTAATGCATTTAGGGATAAATATAAAGAATTAGTGGCAAAAGTATTGGGAAATAGGTGGAAAATGGTAATTGGAATTGTAATAGCATTTGTAGTAGTTGTATTTGGAATAGGAAAAACAGTAAAAACTACATTCTTCCCAACGATTGATGATAATCAATATTCAGTAGTTGCGACACTTGCGACTGGGCTAGATTTAGATGTATCAAAAGATATTGCGAATAAAATGGAGGCAGTCGTAAAAGCGGATCCAGCGACTAAAGATATAAATGTACTTGCTTCAAAAGATGCAGCGGTAATAAATGTTGATGTAAAAAAAGACACAATGAAAGCAATGAATCGTGTTAGGGAAAAATTAAAGGATTTACCAAATGTAACACTTGCAGTTTCACCACAAAAAGCAGGAGGTCGTTCATCGCAGAAAGATTATTCGTTTCAAATAGAAGGTGATGACCCACAAGAACTGAATAGAATAGCAAATGCGATAATGGCTGACATGAAAAGCCAGTCATGGTTTAAAGATGTTAAATCATCAACAGAAGGGGGATATCCTCAGGCTAAGCTGGAAGTAGACAGAGTAAAAGCTGAAAGTTATGGAATAACTGTAACGGACATTACCCAGATGTTATTTATGACAGCTTCTGGATCTGCAAATCCGATTGATGTAACTCAAAGTACAGAAACATTGGATGTAGTATTGGAATTGGAAAAAAATCAAAAAAATTCATTGAATAAAATTATGGATTTAGAGATAAAAACTAATAAAGGAACTTATGTTAGATTAGGGGATATTGCTACAATGCAGTATGAAGAAAGTGCTTCAACTATTTCAACAGAAAATGGAACAAGAATTGTAACAATTGGTGCAAACTTGGATAGTTCGAAAGGGTTTAACGATGCAGCAGCATTTATTCAACAGTCATTCAAGAAAACAAATCCAGCTGAAGGATATAAAATTGGAGTAGCAGGACAAGCTAAAAACCAATCTGAAATGGGTGGACAAATTATGAAAGACTTGTTACTTGCGATTGTGTTGATTTATACAGTACTTGCAGTTCAGCTAGAATCATTTATCTTGCCACTTATGATTATGACAACATTGCCACTTTCTATGATTGGAGTAATTTTAGGATTAGCGATAACTAGAGTACAACTTAGTATGTTCGTTATGATTGGTATCTTGATGTTATTCGGTATGGCGGTTAATAATGCGATTGTAATGCTTGATTTCGTTGCAGGATTGCGGAAAAAAGGCTGGACGATACACGATGCCTTAGTAGAAGCCTGTGGTTCAAGACTCCGACCAATTTTAATGACAACACTTACAACTGTATTGGGATGGCTTCCAATGGTATTCTCAAGCAAAGGAAGCTCGGGATATTATCAAGGAATGGCTATTGCGGTAATGTTTGGACTTTCATTCTGTACGGTATTGACATTGTTCTTTACGCCAGTGTTATATTCGTTGGTTGAAGAAAGAAAAGAAAGAAAACAAAAAGAAAGAGAAGAAAGAAGAAGACAAGAAAAAGAAGAAGAACGAAAAGGGTATGCAAAATAATTTGATTCTTTGATTGAATAAAAAATAGTTAGAGAGGAGAATTTTGTGAAAAGATTAGAAATATATTTTGATTCATTTTATACTGAAAAAATGAGAGAAGAATTAAGAGAATACGGGATAGATCAATATTTTATAGTTCCAGCTATTCATAGCTCATGGAGTAAGACTTTTAAACATTTTAATACACATGTTTGGCCAGGGACAGACAGTATTTTAGTTACTTATTTGGAAGATAGGCACGCACAAGAGATTATACGGATTATTAAAATTATGAAGATAGATTTGGGTCGTGGAATTTCGATGGGTGCAGTAATATTGCCAGTAGAGGATATTATTTTGTAAAAAATATAATTTTATACTATCTTCCAATTAAATAGCAAATTAATTATAATTTTCTCGTAAGAGGTCAAGTTTCCTTGTCAGTAAACAGTATAAGATATAATTTCTGTTTTTTAAATGGAATTTGGGTATTAAGTGAAAAAGTAGTTTGAATACAAAAAAGAACGGAGTGATTATTAATGGCAGTTTTTGAATTGAAACATCCACTAATTGAACATAAACTTTCAAATTTGAGAAATAAACATACAGATACTAAACTTTTTAGAGAAAGCCTAAACGAAATAGCAGGACTTATGGTTTATGAAGCAACAAAACATTTGCCGCTCAAGGAGATTGAAACAGAAACTCCTATTCAGAAAACGACTACAAAAGTTCTGGATAAGCCAATAACATTAGTTCCCATCCTAAGAGCAGGACTTGGAATGATAGATGGAATATTGCAGCTTCTTCCAAACGCAAAAGTAGGTCATCTGGGAGTTTACAGAAACGAAGAAACTTTAGAGCCAGTCTACTATTACGCAAAAATGCCAACAAACGTTGTCGAAAGTCAAGTTTTCGTAGTAGATCCAATGCTTGCAACAGGTGGTTCAATGATTTACACACTTGACTATTTGAAAGAAAAAGGCGTAAAAAATATAACTGTACTTTGTATCATTGGTGCTCCTGAAGGAATAAAGAAATTTACTGAAAAACATCCCGATGTTGACTTGTACATAGCGGCAATTGATGATGGACTTAATAAACATGCGTATATCTATCCAGGATTGGGAGATGCGGGAGATAGAATATTTGGAACAAAATAATGAAATGGATTTTTTAGGAAAATGCTCTAATTAAAACAATTAGGGTATTTTTTTGTATATTTTGATTTTTTATATTACTATGTTTTTTCTTTTTTATTTCTGTAGGATTGCTCATTGCCGCAAATCCTACGACCTATGGCTAGTCTACGACATTTTTCTGCACTGACAAAAAACTCGCTATGCTCA
>ERZ773069.121-NODE-121-length-56778-cov-10.378541_pt1 | contig 56778 bp, 51 predicted proteins | sample MGYA00580619_ERZ773069 | MGnify/ENA primary metagenome ERZ773069 (study PRJEB29015, sample SAMEA2738007) | human oral metagenome | biome: human oral; feature: human-associated habitat; material: dental | place: China | collected 2108 ...
GATCTAGGCTTTGGAAAGCAGTTTCCAAGTTTTGAGCAGTATTTTTCTGCATTTCGTCAGATTCTGCTATTTTTTCTACATAGTCTAGTACATTTTTTCTGCTTACTTCTGCTGAAACAGTATTTTCATTTTGATTGATTTTAGCATTTAGCATATCATCAGTATTTACATTTTCAAAGTTTCCATCAATTTTGTTATCTGACGTAATTACATTTTGTGTAGTTCCGTTAGCTGTTACGTATTTTCTTTCACCATTTTCTTCTGGCTTAATTTCAAGTCTTGAATTGTTTAAATTAACTTTTCCTTTTACATGAATATTAGAATTTAAATCTGATATAACTCTTGAATTTTCCAAAGCCTGATAATTTCCACTAATTTGTGTTGAACCAGAGTTTTCTAGAGTTCCGTTGTTTGTAATATCATTTTTTATTACAGCATTATTTGTGGAAAGAGTAGCTTGTCTTCTTACACTAATAATAGAGGAAGAATAAACACCATTTACTTGCAATCTTCCTGCATTTACTGTAGTAGGTCCTGTAAATGTAGAGTGTCCAGATAAGATTAAATCTCCATTTCCATCTTTAACTACACCAGCGTCTCCTGAAATATTATTTGAGAAAGTATAACTTCCATTAGGAATATTAATATTTACAGTATTTCCAAGTGCTAGTCTTTTATCAAATAATGCAGGTCCTTTAAGTGCTTTATCAATATTTAAAAGTCCCCATCCATAAACTTCATCAACCCCGGCTGCTCCTATGTCTGTTGCAGTTGATAAGATTGTTTGACGAATTAGGCTGGCATCCATCCAAGGATATTTTTCTTTAAGCAATGCCGCAGTTCCTGTTACAAGTGGTGCTGCAAAAGAAGAACCTCCACCAACATAAGTTTGTCCTTTTATTGTAAATGTTTGATCTCCAACTGCAGTTACAGTCCAGTTCTTAGCAACTCCTGCTGGCGAAAGGGGAGTCAAGTTATTCCAGCTAGTGTCTCCCAATTTTGATTCGACTTTTGAAGTTAATGCAACAACATTTATCCATCCTTTTTGAAGGCTGTTTTCAAAATATGGCAATCCTCCTTCAAGAGTAGGTTGTTTATCAGACGAGTCATTTCCTGCAGCCCATACAAATAATGAACCACTATTTACTTCGTTTTTATAGAAGTTAAGGATATCATTTCCTATTTGATAACCATAATAACGGCTTGAAGTTGGAATACTGGTAAAATCTGTTACAACTCCATCAATTCCAAAAGATTGGTTATAGATAGTAACACCGTGATTTTTTAGTTGTTGATACATATCTAATGTTACATGAGGGTATGTTCCTTTGTCTGCTTCATGTTTTGCTGCATCAATTGCATAAACACTGGCACCTTTAGCAATTCCATTAGAAGCACCTGCTGCAAGATCAGCGACAACTATTCCATGGTCATCATTTGCGGTAGCTTGTGATGTGAATCCAGGAACTGTAAGTTTTGTTAAACGACTTCCAAATTTTTGTGTAAGGTCAGCTGAAAAAGTTGAATTTTCAAATCCTACATCAATAATTCCTACTTTAACATTCGAACCTGTAAGTGCAGTATTTGAATTGTTATGTGGGTTATCTTTGTTATATGATAGAGTTGTATCATTCCATGTTAACCCAGGTGCTGCTGTTGTTACAGTTGGTTTATTTGTTACAGGTGCCGGGGTAGTAGGCTGTGTAGCAGGAGTTGTTGGTGTACTTGGTGTAGTTGGTGTTGCAGCTGATGTTGAACCTCCACCGCCACCTCCGCCTCCGCCGCAGCTAACTAGCAAGGCAGCTATTCCAATAAGGATTGACCTTTTTTTTATATTATTTTTTAATTTCTTTAAATTAGAAGTCATAAAAAACACTTTCCTTTCAATACTTTAATATTGTTTTTTGAATCTTAATTTATAAATTTATTTTTTAAAGTTAAATTATATGTAATTTGATATTTATAATATTTTCCAATAATATTTTACCATATTTTAAAAAAGAATTCACTATAAAATTATTTAAAAATTTCACCAGCTTCCTTGTACCATAAAACCAAGTCCAGCTCGTCCATTTTTATTTTAGAAAATTCTGAATATTCCTGCATTTTTTCTTCAATTTCATAGTATTTTTTTTCTGTTATTGTTTTAGGAATTTCACTAATTACATTAAGTGATTTAAGATTTCTTAGAATGTGTCTATCTAAAATGGCAATATTTTCTCCAAATCCAAGATTTCGCAATACGTGATTTGCCTCTTTTAATCCCATTCCTTTAATATTTTTCAAAATCCACTTTCTTTTTTCAAGAGTATTTCCAATTCCTGATAATATTTTTTTTGGCTGCAATTTTCCATCTTTTGTCATTAATTCCCGTAATTCTACCAAGTATCGTGATTTATTATTCTTAAATCTGACAATATTTAGAAATTCTACTATTTCTTCAGGCTTCCCATCGTAGAGCAGTCCATTTTCGACTAAAGTTGTAATAGCTTGCCAAGCATTTTTTGCTTTTGACTGAGGTGTCAGAATACAAAATGCCATTTCCGCAAATACTTCTTTTTCTGTACCTTTCCAAGCCTTTTTATAGCCTTCTATAGCTTTTCCGATACCTTTTTTAATTTCTTTATAAATTTTAAGAATTTCTTCGTGTTTTTCCTTATCAATTCTTTCGCTAATTTCGTTATTTTCTATATTCTTTTTTTGTTTTTTTTCAGACATAATTAAAATTCCTCGTTTTATTATTTATTATTTTATTTCAGAAAAAAATTTCCGATTTTATCAATAGTTTCTTCTGATTCCTTGAGAGGTGCCAAAATCCAGTCGTGGCACAAATTTTCCCCAATTTTTATTTCCACACTTGTTCCAATCGCAACTTCAAGCATATCGCTTAATTTTAGGCAATCAGGATATAAAATTTCATTTGTCCCAAAAATTAGAAAAATTTCTCCAAGATTATCCATATTTCCATAAATTGGCGAAATCATAGGATTTTTCACATCCAGTTCTCCTGCAAACTGCTTTCCTGTTATAATAAGCCCGTTTAGCGGCAAGAGAGGGTCTTTTTCTGCAAATTCGGGTATTTCTTCATTTGTCATTGAAACATCTACCCAAGGTGACATTAATGCAGTTTTCTTTGGAAATGGCAAATTTTCCTTATTTTTCAATATTTGTAAAAATGCAAGTGCCAAGCCACCTCCAGAAGAATCACCAAATAAGTAAAATTCATCATCTTTATATTTATTAGTTATATGTCTGTAGGCATCCATTAATACTCTATGAGCTTTATCAGCAGTATTTTCTGGAGCAAGTGGATAGTCAATGAATGTAACTTTTAAATGAAATTTCTTTACTAATTTTTCAATAATATTTTTGTGAGCTTTGACAGCACGCATTACATAAGCTCCGCCGTGTAAAAAAACAACATGCTTGTTATAGCTTTCTTCTGAAAAAACTGTCAAAACCTGGTATTCATCAATAAACTGTTCATCAAGAATAAGCGTTTTGTCAAAATTTTTTTTATTCAAAAAATCTGTATCTCTTCTTGGATTTAAAAAATCTTTTTCCTTATATTTTTTCATATTCACCAATTTTGCGATTGGCACTGCAATATCTGATAATAAACTCATTTTTTAATTTTATTTTTTAAGAAAAATAATAAAACTCCTTTCTTATTTTTTAGATTTACTTAATTCAATTAATTAACAAACTACAAATTTATTATATGATTTCTGATAATTTTTGAATTATAATTCCTTCATTTTCTAATTTTTCACGTATTTTTTTTACAAAAAGCAAAGCTTTTTCACCATCACCGTGAACACAAATAGAATCAGCCTTTATCTGAATTTCTTTTCCTGTTATTGAAGTTACCTTTTGTTCCTTTATCATTTTTATTACACGTTCTATTGCTTCGTTTTCATCGTGAATCATTGCCCCTTCCTTTGAACGTGCCACAAGGCTTCCATTTTCTTCATAAGCCCTGTCTGCAAAAACTTCGCTGGCATATTTTAAGCCTAGGTCTTTTGCAGCTCTTAAAGTTTCGCTTCCCGAAAGTCCAAGAATTATGAGAGAACTGTCAAAGCCAGCAATAGCCTCACAAATAGCCTTTGATAGTTCATAGTCTTTTGCAGCCATATTATACAAGGCTCCATGAGGCTTTACGTGTTGCAGCTTCACACCTTCACTTTTGCAAAAAGCTCCTAAAGCTCCTAATTGATACAGCACATAAGCTTTCGCTTCGTCTATTGAAATTTTCATTTCACGCCGTCCAAATCCCATTAAGTCGAGAAATCCAGGGTGAGCTCCTATTCCAATGTTATTTTTTTTAGCAGTTTCTATCGTTTTTTTCATAACGACAGGATCTCCTGCATGAAATCCGCAAGCTACATTAGCACTGGAAATAAGAGGAATAATTTTATCATCTCCTCCAATTTTATAATTTCCAAAACTTTCTCCCAAATCACAGTTCAAATCCACTTTAAAAGCCATATTTTACCTCTTTTCATTTTTTATTTAAATTTTTAATAAAGCAATACATTTTCTATAAAACTTGTAGTTGCTTTTCCTTGACAGAAAACCTCGTTTCTCATAATTTGATATTGAAAATCTAGATTAGTTTCCACACCTAAAATAACAGTTTCGTTTAGTGCTGAACGCATTTTTTGAAGTGCCATTTCACGAGTTGGAGCGTGAACTATAATTTTGGCAATCATTGAATCATATTCAGTTGGTATTGTATAGCCTGTGTAAATAGCAGTATCAACTCTTATTCCATTACCATCTGGTAAATGTATGTTTGTTATTTTTCCTGGACTTGGCATAAAGTTTTTTTCAGGAATTTCTGCATTTATACGGCATTCTATTGCATGCCCTCGTAATTGTATATCTTCCTGTGAAAAACTTAATTTTTCATTCATTGCCACTCTAATCTGTTCAATTATCAAATCTGTTCCTGTTACCATTTCAGTAACTCCGTGTTCTACTTGAATTCGGGTATTCATTTCCATAAAGTAATATGAACCATCTGAACCCATTATAAATTCTATGGTTCCAGCATTTGTGTAATTTACTGCTTTTGCTGCTAGAATAGCATATTTATTTAGTGCTTCCCGAGTTTCTGGGGAAATTGCAGGAGATGGCGATTCTTCTACTAATTTTTGATGGTTTCTCTGAACGGAACAGTCTCTTTCGCCAAGAGCCACTACATTACCAAAATTATCAGCAATTACTTGAATTTCTATATGTCTTGGATCTTCTATAAATTTTTCAATGTACATAGTATCGTCACCAAACGCATTTATGGATTCCCGCTGAGCTACATTAAATAAAAATTCAAAACCATTCCTATCCTTTACAACACGCATCCCTTTTCCGCCACCACCAGAAGAAGCTTTTACCATAACAGGGTAGCCGATGTTTTCAGCAGCTTTCATTCCAGCTTCTACATCATAAACAGGCTCTTTTGTTCCTGGTACAACTGGGACTCCAGCATCCATCATTGTTTTTCTAGCCTGAGATTTATTCCCCATTTTATCAATAACTTTAGCTGTTGGACCAATAAAATTTATTCCATTTTCTTCACACATTTTTACAAACTCTGAATTTTCCGACAAAAAGCCGTATCCAGGATGAATCGCATCTGCTCCCACATTCAAGGCAGCTGTAATGATACTTTCCTTATTCAAATAACTATTTCTTGCAGGTCCTTCTCCAATGCAAATACTTTGATCAGCCAATTTTATATGAAGACTATCCTTATCTTCCTTTGAGTAAATTGCAACACTCAAAATCCCCATGTTTCTACACGCTCTAATAATTCTAACCGCAATTTCCCCACGATTTGCAATCAGTACTTTTTTTATCATAAATATATTCCCTTTCTCTTTTTTTATTTTCTATCTTAGTTAACTTTAATTTATTTATTTTTAGATTATTTCGAATAATAATTATTTTTTCTTATTTTGTTTATACCAAAATCTCAAACAGTTATTTTTCCTTTAACGAAATTTTACTTGTTATTTGAATTAATTAAACTAACATTGTAATTAATTTAAAATTGTCGTGATTTTTTTGGAATGAAAACGATTGTTTGAGCGAAGTTTTACGTAGCGAGTTTCGTTTTTATTTCAAAAAAATTCTTAGACAAGCCGGGTTTGCAAAGGGGATGGCGATTGTTCCCCTTTGCTTTATAAAAAAGAAAAACATAAAAAAGTAGAAAAAATATTTATTAATAAAAATAACTTTTATCAATTTTAATTAAAAATTATTAATCTAAATAATTAAGGATAAATTTGGCAATTTAATAAAATAATAAAAATAAAAGTAGTAATAAATTAGATTCTTTAAGCAGCAGATTTTTTTGAATATAATACATTATATTTTATTCAATAAATTTTATTTTATCTTCAATTTCTGCATAACGCTCTTTTCCAATAATCTTTTCTAAATCGATATTTGATCTTATGTTATTTTTTTCAATTTCAGGAAGTAATTTTTTTATTTCCTTATTTGTAAATCCTATTTTTTTTAATTCTTTTTCATTTAGCTTGTTAATGTTGTATTTCGTAATTTCACGTCCATAATTTTTGGTTGAATCATGAATTTTTTCATTATCCACAAACAAAAATTTTTGTGCGATTTCAAAGCCAGACTTTCCAAATCCTGAAATATTTTTTACTTCATTAACATCTTTAATAATACCAACTTCATCTCTATATTTTACAAATTTTTCAGCCTTATTTTTATTAATTCCTAATTTTAGTAAATCCTTGTATTCAACATTATTAATGTCAAATTTTACATTACTTTTTGTCAAATCAGCATCTTTTTTAGCCTTTTCTTTTTTATAATTTTTTTCTTTACTAATTTCAATTTCTGGAATATTTTTGTCCTCAATTAAAAGTCTTAAAAAATTTCCCGCAATTAACAGCATTACAAAAATAATGACATATTTTATTTTCATAAATAATCCCCCTTTTGATTATATTATACTTGAAATTTTCTCCAAATCTGCCACTTAAATAAAATAATTTATATTTTATGACAAATTATACCATATTGATTTGTTATTTGATAGATAAAAAAATTAAAATTTGGATTTTATTATTTTGTAATCATTAAACAAAATTTTTACTTATTTAATTAAGTTATTTTCTTAATCACTCATTTTTTAGAGTATTTTAATTAATTGTTATTTTTTTATTTATAATTTTAAATCTTTTTTGACGTAAGGGCATCATACGCCATGCCCTTACAACCCCGCTTTACGCAAAACTTTCTTATATAAGAAAAATAGAACTCGCTTTTGAATATAAATAATTTTAATTCAAACAATCTTATCTAATTTAAAATTTGTTTCAAAAGCTCAAACAGCTATTTTTCTTCTAACGAAATTTTGCTTGGAATTTATTTTAATAAGATTATCTTTTGTAATTATACTAAAATAAATTCCAAGTATTAGTTATATTAAACTCTATTTAAATAACGGATTTACTATAAATTTTTCTAATGATGAATAAAAACCTAGTATTTTCAAATAATCAAAATATAATTTTTTAGTTTTAATAAACTGACGAAGCTTTTATTTGTTCAACTACGATTGTCTGACGACTAGAAGGAGGAGTTTCGGAGTTGAGCAAATAAAAGTCGTAGTCTAGCCATAGGTATTGCGTAGCAATCTTGCCGCAATTATAATTGTCCGGATAAACTTTTACTGTAAGATAAGGATTTGCGGCAATGAGCAATCCTGCGAAAATAAAAAAGAAATAATATATAAAAAATTTAGGAAATAACTTTATTGAGGGAGAAAAAATAAAATAAAATAATTTTCTCATTTTTTTTAACTAAGAATGTGATATTATAATATAAAAATAAATAGTAAAATCAAAAATTATGATAAGAGGTGTTTATTAATGGGAAAAATTACAGAAAAAATTAAAGAGTTATTTGGATATTTTAAGGAAGGGGCTGACAGGTTTAGAGTGACGGTTGCCTTTGCGTTAATAGTTTTTGGATTACAGAACTTGAGAATCTTAATTATGAAAAACTTTCTGTTGTTTCTTCGAGCTTGATAGAGATAAATAAATGTTTTGTGCTTGGTATTTTTTTAACTGCGATGTTTGAAGTTATTAGGGAACAATATTTTGAAGAAAGAAAAAAATGGATAATTAGAACTATTTATACAGTTTTAAGTGTTATTATTGGGTTTGGAGCTTATGTTCTGAGTTTTGTTGTTTATAATTTTGAAATCGGATTTTGGATGTTATTACCTGTTTCAACATTAATTTTTCTTTTAGTGCCTATTTTAAAAATAGGAAATAAGGAAAAATATTTGCAGTCTGTGTTTGTAAATTTTGTTGTATCATCAATTTTTACAACTGTGCTTTATATCGGGATTTTTTTAATTCTAGCAACAATTACTGTATTGTTTGGGTTTGAGTTGTTTTATGGCTTTCTTTCAAGATTTTATATGTATTTAGGGGTATTTGTATTTGACGTTTTGGGAATATCGCTTTTTTTGTCATTGTTGAAAAAGCCTAGTGATAACTTGGAAAATTATGATTTTCCGTATATTTTAAAAATGCTTATAAAATTTGTGATTACTCCGTTAATTATTATTTATACAGGGATTTTATATGTTTATATTGCAACTGTAGTTATATCTATGAAATTACCAAAGGGGATAATTTCTCGTTTTGTCCTTTGGTACATAGCGTTTAGCCTTATTATTATTATTTTGATAACTCCGATTGCTAAAAATGACAAATTTTTAGGTAATTTTAAAAAATATTTTCCATATTTTTCTATACCTTTAATTTTTGTTTCATTGTTTGCAATTTTTCAAAGAATTTACCAGTATGGAATTACAGAGAACCGATATTATGTGCTTCTTTTTATATTCTGGCTATTTTTCTGCATGATTTTATACATAATAAAATCAAAAGTGACAGGAGTTTTTATAAGTTTGATTATTTGTTTAATAATTGCTGTTTATACTCCATTTAGTGCAGAAAAAGTGTGTGTTTACAGTCAAAGTCAAAGATTAAAAAGAATGCTTGTAAGATATAGAGCTTTAAAAGATGGAAAAGTTTCCAAAATTACACAAAATTTGACTAATAAGCAAGGAAATGAACTTTATACAGCAATTGACTATATTTCTGCTAGGCAAGGTTCATCGGTTAAAAATCTTGGATTAAAAAATTCTGCTGGAAAAATCTATCAAACTTCTCATGATTTGGAAAAGGATTTGGGAATTAAAGATTCTTGGAGAGAGTATTATTCTTATGGTATTGAAGATGATGATGACAGAGAAAGTTATGATGAAAGAAAAGTAATTACATATAACTTAAAGACAAATGAAAATACTTCAGCTATTTTGGAAACAAATGGCTATGATAATGTCATTCATTACCAAAAAAACTGGGGAGAAGCATCTACTCAGACAAATGAATCTGATAAATACAAAGTTGTCATTCTAAATAAAATGATAACAATAAGTGCTAAAAATGGTACGGAACTTGCGAAATTTAATTACGAAGAAATAATAAAGCAAGTCTCAGCAAAATTAAAAACTCTAAAACTTCAAAATATAGGAAGTCAAGATGAAGAATACAAAGTTCCTCAAAAAGACTTTGAATACATCGGAACAGCAGGAAATATAAATTACAAAATTTCATTACAAAGTATTTATGAAGAAATAAAGGATGGGAAAATGACAGATATGAATTATGAATTTGATTTCATGTTTTCTGAGAAAAAATAATTACTAAAGAATGAAAAATAAAAAATCTGAATCTTTCTTAAAATAAAGACAGAGTTGATTTAAAAGCTATGAGTTTGATTTCGATTTTTGTGAAAGGAAAAAAAATGACAATAAGAAAAAAATATATATTAATAAATTTTTCTGTTACGATATTTGTATTACTAATTATATTCGTTTTGTGGTTACGAATGCAACACTCAATTTTTAATTATATATTGATTATTTCGTTAATCTTGGTATTTGAATTTCTGAAAATAGATAAAAGAATGTATATGTACTTTTATCAAAAATATATGAATATATTAAATGAAGAACTTGATCCTGAAAAATTTATAGAAATTAAGCAAAATGAATACGACAGAAATAAAAATAAGCGATATAGAAATTATATGAAACTGAATCTTTGTGCTGGATATTCTTCACTAGGAAAAGTAGAAGAAGCGTATCAAAATTTAAAAGATATAGATTTATCTAAAAAATCATTATTCAGGGAACAGGATAAAATCCTGTATTACTATAACGAAGCACTGTTATTGCATGGACTCGAAAGAAAAGAAGAGGCAATAGTGATTTACAAAGAAAAAGTTTTAAAAATGATGGAGAAATTTAAAACTAAAAAAGGAATTGATGAAACAAATGCTATGATTGAATTTTTAAATGGAATTTTATTTTATGAAAATGATAGCACAAAAATGATAGAAATTTTATCAGAAACATTAAAAAAGCTAAGTGTTAAACGTCAGGTTTTGGTAATTAAGCATTTATTGGCAAACTATAAGTCAAAAGCAGGAGAGATAGAAGAAGCAAGAAAATTATACGAAGAAGTTATCAAAAATGGGAATAAGTTATACATTGTAGAAGAGGCAAAAGAAAAGTTGAATAAAATGTAAGTATAAAAAAATAAATCGGAATTAATCAATATTTTGAATATATTCCGATTTTTTATTGATTTAAATTTTTAAACTATTTTACGATTTTTTTTTATTTGAATATTAAAACAGTTTTTCTGCAACTTCTATATTTTTTACAAAACACACCTTTCCATCTTTCCTGTACTCCAAAAGTATCGGATAAATTTCCACTCCATTTTTTATCGCTTCATAAAAAGTTTTTGAGAAGTCCCTGTCGATAATATGTTCAGGTGCAAAAATTTCTGATTTTCTAAAAATTAAAATAAAGACAGCCGTCCTAAATCCCTCTTTTTTAAGTTCTATCAGTTCCTTCAGATGTTTTAAGGCACGCACGGAAGGAGAGCCAGGAAATTGAGCAGTTTTTCCATTTACTAAAGTACAGCCTTTTACCTCAACATAAATTTTATCTTTTTCAGTTTCCAGATAAAAATCGAGTTTACTATTATTATGCTTAATTTCAGGCTTTATATACAAAGGCTTTCCAAATGGGGAAATTTGTGCATTGTTAAATATAGATTCTGTAATGTAGCGATGAAAAGCTGTATTAATAAGTATAATTTCCCCATGAACCTTTACTGCGATTACATCCCATCTAGTTTTTCTATTCTCATTATTAGCCTTTTTTATAAGCAGCTCAGCCCCATCAATCAATAATTCTGTTAGCCTGCCCGTATCGTGTAAATGTGCAAAATCTTCTCCAGAATAATCTTTATTTTTACAGTTGCTTTTAAATTCAAATCTGACTGTAAATCGAGTAACCCTTTCTTTAAAATTTACAATTTTATCATAATTTACTGTATAAAGAATTTTATTTTTTTTCATTTGTCTTTCCTCTTTAAATAGTTATAATTTTAGAATATCACATTTAAAATAAATAAACAAGAAAATTTTATGTGTTGTGAGATAATACATATGTGACCAGAAGTATTATCAAATAACGGCATTAGATGAATATACAAGAAAAAGAGTGTTAAGGATAGCAGATGAAAAAAGCACCTATCAGACTGCAAAGTTTCTAGAGAACTTGGAAAAGGAGCTGGGATTTGACATAAAGAAAGTTCAGACAGACAATGGGAAAGAGTTCACAAATTCTGAAAGTGATAAGAAAACACTGTTTGAGCTGAAACTGGAGGAGAAGGGGATAGAGTACGTGACAATCCGTCCATATTCGCCATGGGAGAATGGAAAAGTGGAAAGAAGCCACAGGCTTGACAGCAAGTACTACGCAGACAAGAAATTTAAAAGCAAGGAAGAACTGTTAAGGGCAATAAGGAAATACAATACAAGATACAACAACATATCAAGAAAAGTACTAGGCTTTAAGAGTCCAAATGAAGTATTAAAAGAGTACAAGCAAAATCATTAGGTTAAAGATACATTAGGAAAGGAACATTTTTTTTAATATATTTTTGTAACAAATGTTTGACATCTATACATTATTTTTTATTAAAACAAGGCGGTTTACTTGAATTTAGTATTAAAATATGGTATACTTGTTAATATAATTATTTAATAAATTAACACTAAAATACTCTAATTGGTATTTTCTAAGTGAGGATGAATTATGAAATTAAATAAAGATATTCGGATACGTATATTATATATATTTGTTTTATATATAATATATAGTTTATTACTGGATAAATATGATTATGTAGCAAAATATCTAACTAATTTTATATTTATCCTGTTTATATTTGTAAAATTTATATTTGGCCAGTTGGATTTTTATGCAGAACGTTTTAGATATAAAGATGTTTTTATAACTTTAGGAATTGATTTGATATTTTCAGGGATGCTTTATGCTTTTTGGAAAAGAATTGATATTATTTATATATACGTATTAATATTTGTATTTCAAGTGATTTTTAGAAAAATTATATGTTCGATTTATATGAAAAAGCAAAATGTGTTAATATTTGGTTCAAATCACATAGAAAACAACATTCAGGAAGATATTATAAATACACTAGACTACAATTATATTGGTTATATTTCAAATAATAAAAGCAAAGCAACAAAATATCTGATTGGAAATTACAACGAAATGGAAAAAATCATTGCTAAAAATAATGTTGATATTCTAGTAATTGTAAAAGATATAAAAAGTCCTGATTTCAAAAAATATTTAAAACGCATATTTGATTTAAAAATCAACGGACTAAAAATAATGACCTATGAAGAATTTAACGAAGATATTCAAAAAAAAATCGATATAAATCAAATAAATGAGGAATGGCTTTTGGAATCAAATGGATTTGATATTCTAAATAACGAAATGCAAAAAAATATAAAACGAGGAATGGATTTAATACTAGCATTAATTTTGATGGTTATTCTTTCCCCTCTTGCATTAATTACAGCAATAATTATTAAATTTGAATCTAAAGGGCCAGTTATATTCAAACAGACAAGAATAGGTGAAAATATGAAACCTTTCAGAGTCTATAAGTTTAGAAGTATGAGATTACATGATCCTGATAAATATTCAAAATACACTTTAAATAATGACACAAGAGTTACTAAATTTGGTAAGTTTATGAGAAAAACAAGGATTGATGAGTTACCACAACTTTGGAATATCTTAAAAGGGACAATGAGTTTTATTGGTCCACGTCCAGAGTGGGACATACTTGCAAAAGATTATGCAAAACAAATAAACTATTATAATCTAAGACATCTTATAAAACCTGGAATAACAGGTTGGGCACAAGTAATGTTCCCATATGGTGAAAGTTTAGATGATGCAAAAAAAAAGCTTGAATATGATTTGTATTACTTAAAACATCAAGATTTAATACTGGATGTATTAATCGTTGCAAAAACAGCTAAAGCTGTTTTATTTGGAAAAGGGAAATGAAATTACACTTATAATACTTTTAAGGAGGTATTTTTAAATGAAAGGAATTATTTTAGCTGGAGGTAGTGGAACTAGACTTTATCCACTAACAAAATCAATTTCAAAACAAATCATACCAATTTATGATAAACCTATGATTTATTATCCTTTATCTGTACTTATGCTTGCAAATATAAAGGACATTTTGATTATTTCTACACCAAGGGATTTACCTTTGTTTCAAGAACTTTTAGGAGATGGAAGTGATTTGGGCATATCTTTAAAATACCAAGTGCAAGAAAAGCCTAATGGACTTGCAGAAGCTTTTTTAATTGGTGAAGAATTTATTGGTAATGATAACGTAGCTTTAATTTTAGGAGATAACATATTTTACGGTAGTGGATTTTCTGGGTTAGTTGAACAGGCTGCTAATTTAACAAAAGGAGCTACAATATTTGGATATCCCGTAAAAGATCCCAGAGCTTATGGAGTTGTAGAATTTGATGAAAATGGAAAAGCCATTTCATTGGAAGAAAAACCAAAAGAACCTAAATCAAATTATGCAATCCCAGGATTATACTTCTATGACAATACAGTTATTGAAAAAGCAAAAAGTGTAAAACCATCTGCAAGAGGTGAGTTAGAAATAACAGCTGTGAACGAAATGTATCTTTCTGAAGGAACATTAAATGTTAAAAATCTTGGAAGAGGTACAGCGTGGCTAGATACAGGTACTCATGAATCTTTGTTAGAAGCAGCTAATTATGTGGAAGCTATTCAGAATAGACAAGGTTTTTATATTGCTTGCCTTGAAGAAATAGCGTATCAAAAGGGCTGGATATCATCAGAAAAATTGAAAAAATTAGCTGAACCAATGATGAAAACAGCATATGGTCAATATTTAATTGGCCTGATAAAATAAAGAAAGTGAGGGTTTGATGGAAATATTTAAATATAAAGATCTTATAAAAGAGTTAGTTGTTAGAGATATAAAAGTAAAATATAAAAAATCAGTTTTGGGGATATTATGGAGTATTTTAAATCCTCTTTTAATGATGATAGTTTTGTCTATTGTTTTTTCAGAAGTTTTTAAATCTTCAACTAAAAATTTTCCTTTGTATCTTATTACTGGACAGGTAATTTTTAATTTTTTTTCTGAAGCGACTAATATGTCTATGATGTCAATACTTGGAAATGGAGGTCTTATAAAAAAGGTTTATTTGCCTAAGTATATTTTTCCACTTTCTAAAACCTTATTTGGATTAGTAAATTTAATTTTTTCATTAATTGCGGTATTTATAGTCATTTTATTTACAAAACAAAGAATAGGAATATCAAGTCTTTTTATACCTTTGTTATTTATATATATTACAATATTTAGTTTAGGAATAGGGTTTATTCTTTCAAGTACAGCAGTATTTTTCAGAGATATTATTCATTTGTATGGTATTTTATTAATAGTTTGGAATTATCTTACACCAGTTTTTTATCCTTTGGAAATAGTACCTGATAAATATAGAAATTTTATTTCTTTAAATCCTATGACTTATTATGTAGACTATTTTAGAAAAATTTTGTTGTATAATGAAATTCCAGATTTAAATTTAAATTTTATATGTTTTTTTGTTTCAGTAATAGTTCTTTTGATAGGGATATTGATATTTAAGAAAAATCAAAATAAATTTATTTTATTTATATAAGCGAGGTATATGAATGATTGAGTTAAAAAATGTCAGTTTAAAGTATAATATGAATAAAGAAAAAATACTTTCTTTTAAAGAGTACATTATAAAATTTATAAAAAATGAACTAAATTATGAAGAGTTTTGGGCATTGAAAGATATAAATATAAAAATAGAAAAAGGAGAAGTTGTTGGTTTAGTAGGATTTAATGGAGCAGGAAAAAGTACTCTTTTAAAAGTTATTTCTCAAATAATAGAACCGACAACAGGAATAGTAAAAGTTGATGGAAAAATATCACCGCTTATAGAATTAGGAACAGGTTTTGATTTTGATTTGACAGCTAGAGAAAACATATATCTTAATGGTTATATATTAGGGTATAGTAAAAAGTTTATTGATAAAAGTTTTGACGAAATAGTTGAGTTTGCAGAACTTGGCGAATTTATTGATGTTCCATTAAAAAGTTTTTCTTCTGGAATGGTAGCAAGATTAGGATTTGCAATATCTACTATTGTAAAACCTGATATTTTGATAGTAGATGAAATTTTATCAGTTGGAGATTTTAAATTTCAAGAAAAAAGTTTAAATAAAATAAAATCTATGATGGAAGATGGAGTAACGGTACTTATGGTGTCACACTCAATAGATCAAATAGAAAAAATGTGTAATAGAGTAGTTTGGCTTGAAAATGGAAGTATAAAAAAAATAGGGTTAACAAAAGAAATATGCAATGAATACAAAAATAGTTAAGTTTAGGAGGAACAGATGAAAGTACTGGTAACAGGAGCTAACGGCTATATAGGGAAAAATGTTGTGAAATGGCTATTAGACAATGGAAATGATGTTTTAGCAGCAGATATTAATTTAGATAAAGTTGATGAAAGATCAGAAAAATTAATTATTAATTTGTTTGAAAATACAGATGAATATCTAGAAAAATTTAAAGACATTGATGTATGTATTCATTTAGCCTGGAGAAATGGGTTTATTCATAATTCAATAACACATCTACAAGATATATCAAAACATTATGAGTTTTTGGAAAAAATAAGTAAAATTGGAATAAAAAACATAAATGTTATAGGAACAATGCATGAAATAGGATATTGGGAAGGCGAAATAAATGAAGATACTCCGACAAATCCTATTTCTTTTTATGGAATAGCTAAAAACACATTGAGACAGTCACTAAAAATTTTAGAAAAATCTGAAAACATCGAATTAAAATGGTTAAGAGTTTATTACATTCAAGGAGATGACAGAAATAATAATTCAATTTTTGCCAAAATTCTTCAAAAAGAAGAAGAAGGGGCAGATAAATTTCCTTTTACGACAGGGACAAATAAATATGACTTCATTAATGTATTTAAATTAGCTGAGATGATTTCAAAGGCTTCTTTACAAACTGAAGTAAAAGGTATTATAAATTGTTGTTCTGGAAAAGCAATAAGTTTGAAAGATAAAGTTGAAAGTTTTTTGCTGGAAAATAATTTAAATATAAAATTAGAGTATGGAGTTTTTCCTGACAGAGAATACGATTCTCCTGCATTATGGGGAAATAATAAGAAGATAAATGAAATATTGAACAAGGGAGAATAAATGAATGAAAAGAGTGGCAATATATTTTTTCTATGATGAAGACGGAGTGGTTGATAGATATGTAAATTATTTTTTAGAAGATTTTAAAAAGAACTTAGATAGATTAATAGTTGTATGTAATGGTAAATTGACTCCAGAAGGAAGACAAGAGTTTTCAAAATATACTAATGAGATAATCGTGAGAGAAAATAAAGGATTTGATGTTTGGGCATATAAAGAAGGAATAGAATACATCGGCTGGGATAATTTAAAAAATTATGACGAATTAATTATGTTAAATATGACTATTATGGGGCCTATTTACTCATTTAAAGAAATGTTTGATGAAATGGACAGTAGAAAAGAACTTGACTTTTGGGGAATAACGAAATTTCATAAATTTCCAGTTGATCCATGGGGATTAATAAAATACGGATATATTCCAGAGCATATACAGTCACATTTCATAGCAGTAAGAAAGCCAATGCTTACTAGTTATGAATTTAGACAGCATTGGGAAAAAATGAGAATGATTAATACGTATTTTGAAAGTGTTTCCTATCATGAATCTATTTTTACAAAAAAATTTAATGACAAAGGTTTTAAATCAGATAGCTATATAAATAGTGATGATTTAAAAGATTTTACAGATCATCCAATAATAGATTACCCTAAAAAAATAATAGAGGAAAAAAGATGTCCTATTTTTAAAAGAAGATCCTTTTTTAATGCTTATGATGATTTTTTGACACGTAGTATGGGGAGATCTTCTCTGGAACTATTCAAATATATTGAAGAGAATACAAGTTATGATGTAAATCTTATATGGGATAATATACTAAGAGTTGAAAACATGTATGATATAAAAAATACTTTACACCTTAACTATAATCTTCCATCAAATTACAGCTTGCTAAAAGATAACGATTCAAAAAAAATAGGATTATTCTTTCATATTTATTTTGAAGATTTAATTGAAGAATGTTTTAATTATGCTTCAAATGTGCCTGAATACGTTGATATTTTTATAACGACAGATAAAGAAAGTAAAAAAATAAAAATAGAAAATAAATTTTCAGAACTAAAAAATAAAGTAGATATTAAAATAATAGAAAACAGGGGAAGAGATGTGAGTGCTTTTCTAGTTCCAAATAGAGAAGAGATTTTAAAATATGATATAGCATGTTTTGCTCATGATAAAAAAACTAAGCAACTTCATCCCGAATTAAAAGGTGAAGAATTCAAATACAAATGTCTTGAAAATATATTAGGAAATAAAAATTTTGTTAATAATATAATAAATTTATTTATTGAAAATCCTAGATTAGGCTTACTGTCACCGCCAGCCCCTAATCATGCAGAATTTTATGGAAATTTGGGAAGAGAATGGGGAGAAAATTTTGATATAACAGTAGAATTTTTAAAAGATTTAAAGATTGAAATAAATGTTGATAAAAATAAAACTCCAGTTGCACCTTATGGAACAATGTTTTGGTTTAGGCCTAAAGCAATGGAAAAATTATTAGAAAAGGCTTGGAAATATGAAGATTTTCCTAAAGAACCAAACAAAATTGATGGAACAATGCTACACGCAATAGAAAGAGCCTATCCTTTTATTGTTCAGGAAGCTGGTTTCTATTCAGCAAATGTTTTAAATGAAGACTTTGCAAGAGTAGAAATGACAAATTTAGGGTTTATGCTTTCTTCATTAAATAAAACATTATATTCAAATAAATTATTTCAACATTATGGAATGCAATATTTTTTATTAGATTTTATGAAAAAAACATTGGGTGGGAGACTAAAATTCCGTAATCTTTTAAAAATGTTTATTATTTCAAAAATGCCGGAAGGAATGAGAAATTTTTTAATAAAAATTAGAAATAAATTTAGAAGGAGAAAAAGTGAAAATTAAAAGAAAAATCGGACTATTTTATATATTTGTTTTTTATGTTATATTCATTATGACACTAAATTATCCTAATCATCCAGATGAATATATGTATTCATATATTTTTGGAACAGATATAAGAATATCTTATCCAATCCAATTATTTATCTCTTTAAAAAAAATGTATTTTGAATGGTCTGGTAGAGTTATCTCAAATTTTTTACAACAATTTTTTATATTTATAGGAAAAGATAGTTTTGTTATATTAAATTCTTTTGTTTTTATCTTAATTTTATTTTTTAGTTCTAAACTTATATTAAAAATTTTAAAAATAGATAATAAATTTACAGAATTTAACGTTTTAAAAACACATGTATTAGTTTTATTTGGAATTTGGTTTTTTATTCCTGCATTTTCACAAGATTTTATTTGGATGGTAGGAAGTACTAATTACGCTTGGCCACTACTTTTGAGTATTCTTTTATTATATTATTTTATTGAAAATACAAATGAAAAAAAATTGAATTGGAAATATATTTTACTGTTGCTTGTGGTTGCTATTTCAAATGAAAGTAGCGTTGTATTTACAGGTATTTTTATGTTTCTAGAAATAGTTTTAGAAAAGTTAAAATATAATAAATGCTCTCAGTATAAAATAAAATCTATCGTATATTTTTTTATATTTTCGTTAATACAAATATTAGCTCCCGGAAATATGTCGAGAATAAAAAATGAAAGTGTTGAATTTTTTCCTAAAAATACAATATTTGAAAAATTTCTTTATATAGTTAATTTAAACGAAATTAGAATATTAATGATTTTAATAGTACTTTTAATTTTATTAATTTTTGCTTTTAGATTAAAAAAAATTAAAATTCCAATATCATTATTAATTACTTCTATTCTAAATTTAATAGTTTTTATTTTTATCTTACCTAGAAATGAAAATAGAGCTCTTTTATATCCTATTTTTGGATTAATATTATTTTTAACAATTTTAATGTATCAAATTTTAAATGAAATTAGATACAAATATCAATTAATAATTATATTAATAATAAGCTCATTTTTATTAATTTCTGTAATTAAAATATTAAATTACTATAGTGTAGAAATAAAATACTTAGAATCTATAAGAAAAACACAATTAGATTATTATAAATCTAAAGAAGAAAAAGAAATAGTTTTAGAAAAATATAGTAGTAAAATAAATAATATTTCTTATCGATATCAGGCTTTTGATTTTTTAGAAACTTCTCCAGAGTCATTTGCAAATTTAAAGATAGGGAAATATTTTGGGTTTGATAAATTATATGCAGTAGAAAGTGGTAAAAAATTATTAGTTGTAAATTTTGCGCCTGAGAGTGACATTAAAACATTGAGATTTGATATGTACGGTATTGGATATTCTGCTTTGTATAATTTTGATAAAAAAAATTTAAAAAATAATTCTTTATTTTTAGAAATTCCAAAAGAAGTAAATCGAATAGATATACGAGGACATAATTTCATAATAAAAAATATAAAAATTTTGAAAATCTTAGATGGAAAAGAATTTGAAAGTAATGAAAATATAAGAACTATAGAAATTAGGAAATCATAACATTTATAAAATATTGTTATTATTAGGAATTTTAGACTTCTATAAATAACTATTAAATTTTTAGGAAAGGAGAATAGCTATCTAGCTGTCAAAGAAAAATGAAAATAGATATAATTTTCCCAGTATTAAATGAGGAAAATAGATTAAAAAATGGAGTACAACAAACAGTAGAATATTTAGAAAAATCAAACTTTGATGATTATAGAATATTAATTGTTGATAATGGATCAATTGATGCAACAGAAACAATAGCAATTGAATTATCAAAAGAAAATTATAAAGTAGAATATATAAAAATTTTTGAAAAAGGTGTGGGAGTTGCTTTTAGAGAAGGAATAAAAAAATCAAACTTTGAAATAGTTGGTTATATGGATATTGATATATCTACTGATATCAATAGTCTTGATAAGGTATATGAATTATTTTTACAGAAAAATCAGATAGATATTATAACAGGAAGTCGTAATATGAAAGAGTCAAACGTATATGGGCGTCCATTTATAAGAAATTTAACTTCAAAATTCTTAGGAAAGATAATTAATCTTTTATTAAAAACTAAATTAAAAGATTATATGTGCGGATTTAAATTTTTTAAGCGTACAAAATTATTAGAATTAATGACTAAAGTCTCTAATGAAAAGGGATGGTTCTATTGTGCTGAACTATTAATCTATGCTGAATGGAATAAATATGGTGTGTATGAATTGCCTGTTACATGGGTAGATGAAAGAGAACACAGTAAAGTAGATAGTCAAATTTTTAAGTTGATAAAAAATTATTTAAAGCATATATTTAGATTATTAAAGGCAAAGAAAGGAAGTTTAAATGAATAAAATGTTAGTTGGTTATACAGGTTTCGTAGGAAGCAACATATATGCAAAAGGTGATTTTGATGGTATATATAATTCAAAAAATATCCAAGAAGCATATGGAAAAAATCCAGATTTATTAATTTATTCAGGATTAAGAGCCGAAAAATTTTTGGCAAATAATGCTCCTGAAAAAGATTTGAAACTTATTTATGGAGCTGAAAAAAATATTGAAAAAATAAATCCTAAAAAATTAATATTAATTTCAACAATTGATGTTTTAAAAAAACCAATTAATGTTGATGAAGATGTAGAAATAGAAACTATTGGATTGCAAGCCTACGGATATAATAGATATCAATTAGAATGTTGGGTAAGAGAAAATTATCCTGATGCACTAATAATTAGATTACCAGGATTATATGGCATAAATTTAAAGAAAAATTTTATATATGATTTTATAAATATAATACCAAGTATGTTAAAAGAAGAAAAAATGAAAGAATTATTATTAAAAAATAGTGATTTGACAGAATATTATAAATTAGGAGATAATGGATTTTATAAATTAACTGATATAAATGAAAATCAGAAAAAAGAATTAAGAAATATATTAAAAAGTATTCAATTTACAGCACTTAATTTTACAGATAGTAGAAATGTATATCAATTTTATCCATTAGAAAGATTATGGAAAGATATTAAAATATGCTTAGAAAACAATATAAAATTATGGCATCCAGCAACAGAACCTATCTCAGCTAGTGAGTTATATGCAGCTCTTACTGGAGAAACTTTTGAAAACGAAATACTGGATAAATCACTAAAATATAATTTTAAAACAAAATACTTTAAAGAATTTAATGGTCATAACGGATACATAATGAGTAAAAAAGAAATTTTAGAAGATATTAAGAAATTTATCAAAAAAAACATGAAATTGTAAAAAGGAGATTAACTATGAATTTATCAATTTCAAATATAGCTTGGGATACATTAAATAATGAAAAAATTTATGATATGATAAAAAAATATGGATTTAAAGGATTAGAAATTGCTCCAACTAAAATTATGGGTGAAAATCCTTATGAGAAATTAAAAGAAGCTGAACTTTGGAAAAATAAAATACAAGAAAAATATAGCTTAAAGATTTCATCAATACAATCAATTTGGTTTGGAAAAACTGAAAACCTATTTGATTCTAAAAAAGAAGAGAATATATTAATTAATTATACTAAAAAAGCTATAGATTTTGCAAATATAATTGAGTGTAAAAATTTAGTATTTGGATCTCCAAAAAATAGAAATGTAAATAAAGGAAAGAATTGTAATAATGAATTTGAAATTTTTAAAACACTAGGAGAATATGCTTTTGAGAAAAATACAGTGATAGGAATAGAAGCAAATCCAATAATTTATAATACGAATTATGTTACTGATACAAAATCTGCATTAGAATTAGTAAAAAAAATAAATTCAAAAGGTTTTTTATTGAATTTAGATTTAGGAACAATAATTTCAAATAATGAAGATTTAACAACAGTATTAAAAGGAAATATAAAATATATAAATCACGTCCATATTAGTGAGCCTTGGTTAAAAATTATAGAAAAACGAGAAGTGCATAAAAGTTTAAAAAATATATTGTTAAATGAAAATTATGAAGGATTTATTTCTATTGAGATGGCAAAAATTGATAAAATAGAAATAATTGAAGATGTAATCAAGTATATTAAAGAAATTTTTGGATAATTTAAGAAAATAAATAATAGAAGTTAAGGAGTAATAATCAAATATACTTTTATATTTGAGAGATTAATTATGAAAAAATATGATAAAATAATAATAGGGGCAGGAATATATGGAATGTATGCTGCAAAACGAAGTTTAGAAAAAAATCCTAATGAAAAAGTATTGATACTAGAAGTAGAAAAAGAACCTTTTAATAGAGGTTCTTATATAAATCAAGCAAGACTTCATAATGGTTATCATTATCCAAGATCTTTTTCTACGGCATCAAAATCTGCAAAATATTTTAATAGATTCTATAATGATTTTAAAAAGGGGATCAATGATAAATTTGAAAAAATTTATGCAGTAGCCTCTGATTACAGTTGGGCTAACGGAGAACAATTTCAAAAGTTTTGTGATAATTTAAATGTAAGATGTGATGAAATTCCTAAAGGAAAATTTTTTAATGAAAATACTATTGATAAGGCATTTTTGACACAAGAGTATTCATTTGATGCCAAGATAATTGGGAAAATATTGTATGAAGAATTAGTAAAATTAGGATGTAATTTTAAATTTGAAACAAAGATAAAGGAAATAAAAAAAGAAGAAAAAGAATATGTTTTTAAAACTTCAAATGGAGAAATATATTCAGCACCATTCGTTTTAAATGCAACTTATGCAGGAATTAATATAATTCATAATTTTTTAGGATTTGAATATTTACCAATAAAATATGAATTTTGTGAAGTGATTTTATGTGAAGTTTCAGAGAACATTAAAAATGTCGGATTAACAGTTATGGATGGACCTTTTTTCTCATTGATGCCATTTGGATTAACAGGTTATCACTCTATAACAACTGTTTCAAGAACACCACATTTTACAAATTATGAAAATTTACCACCATATGATTGTTGTGGAGATGTAAAAAAGCAAAAACATCCTGAACATTCAAAAGGGTGTATTCATTGTGAAATTTTTCCTGAAACTGCATTTGAAGAAATGGTTCAAATTGCTAAGAAATATCTGAATGAAGACATTGAAATAAAATATGTTAAGTCATTGTATACAATAAAACCTATTTTAGTTGCTTCTGAAATAGATGACTCAAGACCAACAATTATAAAACAGTATTCTCAAAGTCCAGATTTTTATACAGTATTTTCTGGGAAAATAAATACAATGTATGATTTAGATGAAATATTATAGTAGTACGGAGGAAAAAATGATAAAAAATTTAGAACAAAATTATATATCCGTTGTTTTAGTTATAAATGATGATAACAGTCAAGTAGAAAGAAAAATAGAGAAAATAAAAAAAGTTTTGGATGATAATTTTAAGAGTAGTGAAATTGTAATAGTGGATAATACAGCTAAAGTAGATTCTTTAGAGTCATTGAAATCTTTGAACTTTAAACATACAGAAATTAAGTTACCTATAAAACATAGAACACAACAGGCTTTAAATGCAGGAACTGCAATAGCAATAGGAGATTATATTATTGAAATAGAAGATATTTCTTTTGATATAGACTACAATAAAATAATTGAAATGTATAGAAAAAGTCAAGAAGGATATGACTTTGTATTTTTAACACCCAAAAAATCAAGAAGATCTTCAAAAATATTTTATAATATTTTAAATAAATATTTTAAAAATTCATTTAACGAAGATATTAGTTCATCTGTTATGACTTTATCATCAAGAAGAGGTCAAAATAAAGTAGCAGAAGTAGGAAAAAGAATTATTAATAGAAATGTTGCATATGTTCTTTCAGGATTGAAAAGTTCATATATAGTAGTAGATATGGATTATAAAAATAATAGAGGATTTTCAGAAAATTTAATGTTAATGTTTGATACATTAATTTATTATACAGATGCAATTATGTTGTTTACTCAGAGATTAGCTTTTGGATTTTTTATATTATTTGGATTAGGAGTAATTTATAGTATAATCACAAAAATTGTAAAAGAGACAGTAGAAGGATGGGCGTCATTATTTATGATATTGAGCTTAGGATTCTTTGGTATATTCTTTATTTTAAGTATTGTAATAAGATATTTACATCATATTTTACATAATTCATTAAATACAAAAGATTATATTTATAGATCTGTAGATAAAAAATAAGTTGGTGAAAGATGAGTTTGATAAAAAAGTTAGCAAATAAGGAGACAGTTTTATATCTTATTTTTGGAGTATTAGCGACAGTTTTAAATATAGTTTTGTTTTATTTATTTATAAATGTTTGGAAAATTTCAACAGGATTAGGAAACATAATTGATACAATTGTCTGTATTTTATTTCAATATTTCACTAATAGAATATGGGTTTTTGAAAGTAAAAATAATGGGAAAGAAGCTATAAAAGAATTTATGCAATTTATATTAACAAGAGGAGTGACTGCGATTATTGATCAGATATTTGTTGTAGTTGGGGTAGATTTTTTTGTAGCAAAACATATTACTCTCTCTCAACAGAAAATCTTTAGCATAGGAATTAAAACCTTATCTAATATTATAGTAATTGTGTTAAATTATATTTTTTCTAAGATGTTTGTTTTTAAAAAAAATTAAAAATTATTATACATTTATAAAAGTTTATAAATAAATTTCACTTTTAATATAATAATTTAAGCATAGAATCTTAATTAAATAAAGAAGTATTATACGATAAGAAAAGAGAAAATATGGATAATAAAAGAATACCTGCAACTATAATCTGGTATAATCCAGACGATGAAAATATAAAAAATATAAGGACATATATTGATTATGTGGAAAAATTATACATAATTGATAATTCTAAAGAAAATAATAAAAAGTTAGCTGACAGCTTAAACAGTTTAAAAACGGAGTATGTTTGCAACAATGGAAATTTAGGAATTGCAAAGGCTTTGAATTTGGCTTGTGAAAAGGCGGCTAGTGAGAATTTTGAATGGATACTGACAATGGATCAGGACAGTTCGTTTGATTCTGACAGTATAAATGCCTATTTTAGAGCTTTTGAGAAGATGACAAAAAATAATGTTGGTATTATTTCTCCTAGACATATTTTAAAAAATGATATGGATAAATTTAGTGATGATAAGGAATCTGTTGAGATTGATCATGTAATGACTTCAGGAAATTTATTAAATTTAAAAATATGGGAAGAAATCGGAAAATTTGATGAAAATCTTTTTATCGATGAGGTTGATAGTGAAATATGCTTTAGAATAATAGAAAGTGGATACAAGGTCATTCAATTAAATAAAATACGAATGTTTCACGAATTGGGAAATCTCGAGAAAAGAAACTTTTTTACAAGAAAAATTTCTGTTTTAAACCATAATCATATAAGAAAATATTATATTACGAGAAATAAATTTTACATGTTAAAAAAATATAAAAAATATAGATTAAGATATATTTACTATATTTTGAATGATTTTTTTAAAGTTATTTTTTATGAAAAAGATAAGTTGAGAAAATTGAAATATATGTTTAAGGGAATTACTGATTTTATGAAGAACAAGATGGGTGAACTGGATGATGGAAAATAAAAAAATTGATATTCTTATGGCAACCTATAATGGCGAGAAATATTTAGCCGAACAGCTTGATTCAATCATTAACCAGACATATCATAATTGGAATTTACTGATACGTGATGATAGTTCTACAGACAGAACATTGGAAATTATACAAGATTATCAGAAAAAGGACAATAGAATAAAACTTTTAAAGGATAATAAAGGAAATCTTGGAATAGTGAAGAATTTTGAAGAACTGTTAAAAAATTCGGAATCTGAATTTATAATGTTTTCTGATCAAGATGATATTTGGATTGAAAATAAACTAGATATGTATTTAAAAATGATAGAAAAAATTAAAAATAAGGGATTTATGATTCATTCTGATGCTATCTTGTTTGATAAAAATAAATCCAATATTTTAAAAGATACTTTTATTTCTAAAAAAGCGATAAATAAAGGACTGGAAAATGTATTTTTTAACTATTTTGTACAAGGTGCTACTATTCTAATTTCAAAAGAAATAAAGAATTTTATTTTACCTTTTCCTAAAGAAGTTTATTTGCATGACAGATATATTCATCTTATCTCAGAATTATTTTTTGAGAGAATATTCGTTAATAAGGCATTAATATATTATAGACAACATGGAGATAATCAGATTGGAGCTAAAAATACTATAAGAGAGCTTTTGTCAAAACGATACTTTGATGAGAGGGACAGACAGCTGATAAAAATTATTTATAATAAATATGGCAGTTTGTTGACAGACGATAAGAAAAAATTAATTGAAGAATATTTTAAAATAACAGATATAGAAAAGAATAGATTCAATAGATTTTTAAATTTAAAGAAATCTAAAATTAGTATCCCGTTGAAGAAACAAATTTCTTTTATAGTAAAAGGTTAAAACAAAGGACTGGACTTATTCCAGTCTTTTTTGTATAATATAACAAAGCCTATTGTAAAAACTTATGGGAGATACTTCACTTAGGTTTTAAATTTATGTAATGACTAGTTATTTTATACTTTTTTTTATTTAAATAGAAGAAAATTAGTTAAAATTATTTTTTAAATAGGACTAGTATTAAAAAGATTTCTATAACGAGAAGGGAGAATAAGTTGAATAAATATTCTCAAAATAATAAATTAAAAATACTTTTAACAGGCTCTAATGGTCAATTAGGATATGACTTACAAAAATTATTTGATAATCTGAATATAAAATATATAGCAACTGATTATCAAGAGCTTGATATAACAGATAGTGGGAATTTACAAAAATTTTTTGAAAAAAATAATAATTTTACACATATAATAAATTGTGTTGGATATAATGATGTAGATAAAGCTCAAAATGATAATAAAACATTTTTATTAAATGAAAAAGCTCCTCAAAAATTAGCAGAATTTGCAAAAAGAATAAACGCAATATTTGTTACTTATTCAACAGATTTTGTATTTGATGGAAAAAAAGAAATTCCTTATATTGAAGATGATAATCCAAAACCACTTTCTAAATATGCAATTTCAAAATATGAAGGAGAAAAAGCCGTTTTAACTGATTGGGAGAAATCATTTGTAATAAGAACTTCATGGCTTTTTGGTAAAAATGGAGAGAATTTTAATACACAGGTCATCAACTGGAGCAAAACTCGTGATAAATTAAGTATTGTTGATGATCAGATTTCCGCACCTACTTATTCAAAAGATTTGGCAGAATTTTCATGGAAATTGATACAAACTGAACAGTTTGGATTGTATCATATTACAAATAATGGAATTGCCAGCAAATATGAACAGGCAAAATATGTGCTTGAAAAAATAGGTTGGAAAGGAACTCTTGAAACTGCGAAAACAGAAGATTTCAATCTTCCTGCCAAAAGACCTCATTTTTCAAAATTATCTTCTGAGAAGGTGGAAAAACTCCTTGGAGAAAGGATTCCAGACTGGAAAAGTGGAATTGACAGATATTTAGAAGAAATAGAAATAATTAAAAAGTAATATAAAAAGGAATATGCTTCTATATGTTGATTAGAAAGATATTCCTTTATTTTTTATATAACTTTAAATTCCAGCGAGGCAAATTTTAATTCATCACTATCTCCTTTGGAAATTATAGAGATCTTTCCTCTTCTGTCTACACGAAGGAATTTATATTCTTTATCTAAAAATTTCCCATTTTTCTTGATTAATATTTTTTTATTTTTTAGGTAACTATTTTCGTTTACAACCATTAATATATTTTCCCATTTTTTGTTAAGATTATAAAATTCATTTTCAAAGGCTGATACTACATCTTCTATTATATTTTGTACTGAATGAGTTTTTCCAGTAATTTCTACAAGTGAAACGGCTTTTTCACGGAATATACCAAAATCGGTGTTATTTATATTTATTCCAATTCCGATTATTATATAATCTCTTACTTTTTCACAAAGTATTCCACATATTTTTTTATTTTCATAATAAATATCATTTGGCCATTTGAAAGTCAGTTTGTCTTTATTTTCTATATAATTTTTTAATACTTTATAAACAATATATCCTGTGAAAATTGTAATTTTTTCATCTAGTTCATAACGGTCTTCAATAGCAAAGGAAAAGAGAGCGGCACCTTCACTTGAAATCCATGTACTATCTCTTTTTCCTTTACCATCTGTCTGCTTCTTTGCTACGATAACTTCAAATTCTTCTATTCTTAATTGTCGCCTTAAATAAGTATTTGTTGAATTTATTTCATCAAAAAATTTAAATTTCAAAGATTTACCTCTTTCTACTTATCTGATTTTAAAATTTAATTTTATAACCACTAACTTAATCTCGGGAATATAAATATTCCGTAAACTGGGCCTGCATGGGCTCCAATTACTGCTCCAATTTCTCTATTTAATATTAATGAACTTACTTTTGGATTATTTTCCACTTCTGAATAAATTCTTACTACATTTTCAAGTTCTGTTGGAGTTCCTCCCCAGCCACTCATAAGAACGACACTTTGTTTTTTACTTTCACGCTCAATGTATTTTTCAATGTATTTTTGTGCATTGCGTTCACCTAGAACTTTTTTCTCAACAGTAACTTCTCCTTGATTTATTGTAAGAATAGGCTTCATATTTAATGCACCTGCGATTGTTGAACTTGCCTTTCCGATTCTTCCACCTTTTTCAAGATATTTCAAGTCTGGAATAATCATAAGAAGTTTTCCTTTGTTTCTAAAGTTGTTTACCCAGTTGATGATTTCAGTAAAGCTTTCACCCCTTATAGATTTTCCTGCAGCACCTAATACAAGGAATCCCTGCAGCAATGAAGCTCCTAAACTGTCAATCAGTTCGATGTCATTTTCTCTATTTGTCAAGCTTCTTCCAACTTTAGCGGCTTGTATTGTCCCACTTAGTTTTGAAGATGGATGGATTGAGATAATTTTTTTGTATCCTTTTTCAAATAGTTTGTTGTAGGCATTTAAAAAGTCCTGTGGTGATGGCTGTGATGTTTTTATTGTTGTATCATTCTCAAGCATTTCGTGCCAAAATTCAGATTTTGTAATTTCTATTCCGTCTCTATAAAGTTCACCATTTATATCAATTTTCAAAGGTACAATTTTTATTGGTAGCCCTTCAATATCTTCGTATGTCAAGTCTGATACAGAATCTGTCAGAATAGCTATTTCAGGCATATTAGGGTCTTTATTTTCAATATATAGGTAATAATAGTAATTTTCCTGATTTCCATTAATAATAGCAGTCTTTATTCCAGATAATTTTTCTTCAATATTTTTTTGTGATTCTTCATCTTTTTCATTTCCACTTACTACAACAGCTGTTATTGTATTTTTAGTTACTAAATCAGCTAATATTGTGTCTGTAATATCCTTTAATGATTTTTTTGCATATTTTATTTTTCCATTTACAAGTGCTATAAAATCATCTTTTGTTATTGTCAAGTCTTCTACTTTCGTATCTCTTACAGCTTTTGTAATTTCCACAGAATAGTTTCTTGCAGCAGATTCTTTTACTTCATCGATGTCATTTTCCTTGTTTTTTAAGAAATAATATCCATCTAGCATTGTCTTGGTATCTAGAACCATTACCGTTTTTTGAGATTTTTCGGCTGCCATTTTAGCTGTTGTAATGACATTTTTATTATTTGGCAAGACATAAACGTTTTCTTTTTCAGTTTTGTCAATTGCATTTAATATTTCCTGAACACTTGGATTTTTACTTTGCCCTCCAAGAATTACAACATCTGCACCGATTTTTAAAAATTCATCTTTCAAGTTTTCAGAATCAGCCAAAATTACAAACGCAGATTTTGTTTTATCAATTTTTGGATTTACAAAGATTTTAGCTTCATCCCGTTCACTAAAAATCTGAAGATTATCGTGCTGCAATTTCATATTTTCTATCTTCATTTTTTCAAGAGGCCCATATTCAAGCGCTATCTCCATTGCTTTTCCAGGATGGTTGGTATGAATGTGAGTCTTGAACTTTTTGGAAGTTTGTGCAAATACTGCAGAATCTCCTAATTCAAGCACACGTTTTTTATATTCTTCTGTATCAAAGTCTCCGTTTAGGATAATGTATTCTGTACAATATTGAAAATGTATGCTTTCAGGATCGTGATCGATATTTGCTATCGTTTTATCAAATTCATTTTCTTTAACTTGAGCCTTTTGTAATTCAACTAGCAGATTCAGTTCTGTTGCAACTTTATAGAATCCTTCAAAAAAGAAGAACAGTCCCTTTCCTCCAGCATCAACTACTCCAGCCTCTTTTAATTTTGGCAGTAGTTCAGGCGTTTCTTCTACCGCTTTTTCTCCAGCCACAACAATTTCTCTTAGAAATTCTACTAAATCTTCAAATTTATCTGCACATTCCATAGCTTTTTCAGAAATTTTTCTAATAACTGTCAAAATTGTTCCTTCTATAGGTTCACTTACAGCGCTATAAGCAGTTTCCTTAGCGCTCAAAAGAGCTTCTGCAACATCTTTTGGAAGTAATTTAACTTTATCTCCAATACCTTTTAAAAATCCTGTAATTACTTGTGATAAAATTGTTCCAGAATTTCCTCTAGCTCCCATTAATACAGCCTCTTCGACTACTTCTATTAATTCAGGCATTTTTATTTTATCGTCTGTTTTTTCTTCTAGATCATTTATCATTGAATTCAATGTCATTGACATATTGCTTCCTGTATCTCCATCAGGCACAGGATAAACATTTAGTTCGTTTAATAGTTCCTCATGTTTTGTAACCCATTTTCCTCCGCCAATGAATACTAGTTTTAGTCTCTTGGCATCTAGATATTTTATTGCCATTATTTCCTCCTAAAAAATAATTTTTTATATTTTTTGATTAAATTTTTTCTTTTATATTATTTGACATTTGCCAAAAATTTTTGAAATAAATTTTCTCTTTTTAAAATAGTTTCTATGAACTCTCTTACAGCTCCTTCTCCACCATTTTTTGTTGAAACAAAGTCAGCGATTATTTTTGCTTCATTTACTCCATCTAACGGTGTCCCTGAAAAACCAGATTTTTTCATGATTTTTATATCATTGAGATCATCACCCATATAGGCGATTTCTTCTTTTTGAAGACCTGATATTTGCATTATTTCATCTAAAATAACAGTTTTTTCTGAAATACCTTGATACAAGTATTTTATGTTTAATTTTTCGGCACGCTTTTTTAACAGTTCTGATTCTGCACCTGTAATAATTCCAAATTCAATGCCTAATTTTTGTGCATTTAAAATAGCGTAACCATCTTTTACATTGAATTTCTTTAATTCTTCTCCGCTATTTCCAAGGTAGATACCACCATCAGTAAGTGTTCCGTCTACATCAAGTAAAATTAATTTTATCATTTTCTCTCCATTTTTTATTTTACAGTTTACTAGTATTATACCATAATATATGCTTATTGTTCAAATTTATTTTGTAAAAATCAAGCTGAAAATTATTAAACCAAAGGTGTTGATAAATTATTTTAGAGTATAACTGTAAATTCTACCTATTAAGCTGATTTGAAGAATGATGCAATTTTTGCTTTACAATAGTATTATTTCTTTATAACAAATTTAATCTTTCGTAGAATATTTTTTTAATTATTTTTTTATGAAGGTCATTGACTTTCGTAAAAAATGTGGGATAATATTAATGTAGGGAGAAAATAATGTTGAATATTATAGACGATTATTATATAGAGAAATAAAAAAAACAATTATAAAGTTGTGATTTTTTAAAGTTAAGGTTAGATTTTTTATGTTAACTATTCCAAGTAAAATTATTATAAATTTAATGTTACCCTCCAAAATTCAAAATCAAGATATTTAAAATTAATATTATTTTGTTTTTCCCTACTTAATTGTAGGGATTTTTTGTTTTTTATAAAAGAATTTTGGGAAGGAAAATGTTAAAACTAATATTGCAATTTATGAAATATAAAAATATTACTAAATTTTTTGGAATATGGAGGAAGCGATATGAAAAAATTGACAAAGGATCTTGAGAAATTGGGAATTGTAAATGTGGCAAAAATTTACAGGAATTTAACGCCTTCTGAACTTATCGAACATGCATTAAGCCGTAAGGAAGGAACACTATCTGAAACAGGAGCTTTAGTTGTAACAACAGGGAAATATACAGGGCGTTCACCTAAAGACAAATATATTGTTGATACCCCTGGTATTCATGATAAGATTGCCTGGGGAAATGTAAATAAGCCTATTGAAAAAGAAAAATTTGATTCTATTTATAACAAGCTAATTGCATATTTGCAAAATCGTGAAATTTTCATATTTGATGGAATGGCAGGAGCAGATCCAACTTGCAGACGAAAATTTAGAATAATAAATGAACGGGCAAGCCAGAACTTATTTATCCATCAATTGCTAATACGCCCAACAGAAGAAGAATTAAACGATTATGGACATGCTGACTTTACAATAATTGCAGCACCTGGTTTTAAATGCAATGCTAAAATCGATGGAATAAATTCGTCTGCTGCAATAATTATTGATTATGAAGCAAGAGTTGGTATTATTTGTGGAACAGAGTATTCTGGAGAAATTAAGAAAAGCGTATTTTCCATAATGAACTTTGTAATGCCTGAAATTGATGTACTTCCTATGCACTGTTCTGCTAATATGGATCCACGAACTGGTCAGACAGCTGTATTTTTTGGACTTTCAGGAACAGGAAAAACTACTCTTTCAACAGATCCTAACCGTAAGTTAATTGGAGATGATGAACACGGATGGTCTGATCACAGCATTTTCAACTTTGAAGGTGGATGCTATGCTAAATGTATAAATCTTGATCCAGAACATGAGCCTGATATTTACAATGCAATAAAATTTGGAAGCCTTGTGGAAAATGTTGTAATGAATCCTAAGACACGTGAATTTGACTTTTATGACAAGAGCTTAACAGAAAATACGAGAGTTGGCTACCCGATTAATCATATAAAAAATGCACAAATTCCAGGAATTGGAGGAATTCCAAGCGTTGTAATATTTCTTACAGCAGATGCATTTGGAGTTTTACCGCCTGTTTCAAGACTTTCAAAAGATGCGGCAATTTACCATTTTGTGACAGGATTTACTTCTAAGCTTGCTGGAACAGAACGTGGAATTACAGAACCGCAGCCTACATTCTCAACTTGCTTTGGAGAACCGTTTATGCCATTAGATCCATTAGTTTATGCAGAAATGCTAGGTAAAAAAATAGAACTTCACAATACAAAAGTATTTTTAATAAATACAGGATGGTCTGGCGGACCTTACGGTGTTGGAAACCGTATGAACTTAAAATACACAAGAGCAATGGTAACTGCAGCGTTAAATGGAGAACTGGATGAAGTTGAATACAGACACGATGATATTTTCAATCTAGAAATTCCACAATATTGTCCGAATGTCCCAAGTGAACTTCTAAATCCAGTAGACACTTGGGCAAATAAAGAAGCATATGGAGCAGCTGCAAGAAAACTGGCAAAAATGTTTAGAGAAAATTTTGCAACAAAATATCCTAATATGCCAGAACATATTGTAAATGCAGGTCCAATGTATTTTGAATAAATACATTGATAGACAGTTCAGTAATATTCCAGCAGTTAATATTAACTATTTAATTTTCAGTCAATTTTAAAAGTTTTGGGAGATGCTTAACTGTCTATTTTATAACAATTTTTAAATGTTTACTAAAATATGGAGGTTTTTATGGGAAAGGTAAAAATAACGGAAACATCGTTAAGGGACGGACATCAGTCACTTATGGCGACAAGAATGACTACTGCCGAAATGCTTCCAATAATAGAAACTATGGATAAAGTTGGGTATTATGCAATGGAAGTCTGGGGCGGAGCAACTTATGATGCAGCAATCAGATTTTTGCATGAAGATCCGTGGGAAAGATTAAGAGAAATCAGAAAAAGAGCTAAAAATACAAAGCTTCAGATGCTGCTGAGAGGACAGAACTTGCTTGGTTATCGGCATTATGCAGATGATATTGTAGATAAATTTGTAGAACTTTCAATAAAAAATGGAATTGATATAATTCGTACATTTGATGCTTTGAATGATACAAGAAATATAAGGCAGGCATCAGAAAGTACAAAAAAATATGGAGGACATAGCCAGCTTGCTATCTGTTATACAATTAGCCCTGTTCATACGATAGAATACTATAAGAAACTGGCTTTGGAAATGCAGAGCATGGGGGCAGATTCTATTGCTATAAAGGATATGTCAGGAATTTTGCTTCCAAATGTGGCTTACGAACTTGTAAGTGAACTGAAAGAGATTTTGAATATACCGCTTGAACTGCATACTCACGCAACGGCGGGACTAGCAGGAATGAGTACATTAAAAGCTATTGAAGCTGGAGTGGATATTGTGGATACGGCAATTTCACCTTTTGGAAGCGGAACTTCACAGCCACCTACAGAATCACTTGTTAGAACCTTGCAAGGCTCGAAATATGATACAGGGTTAAATCTTGAACTTTTAAAGGAAATCGCAGAGTATTTTAAACCTATAAGAAAAAAATATATTGATAATGGAACAATGAATCCTAAGGCTCTTGCTGTAGAGCCAAGCATTGTAGAGTATCAGCTTCCTGGCGGAATGCTCTCAAACCTTTTGTCACAGCTGAAGGCACAAGGAGCGGAAGATAAATATGAAGATGTGCTTCGTGAAATTCCAAAAGTCCGAAAAGACCTAGGTTATCCGCCTTTAGTAACGCCAATGAGCCAGATGGTTGGAACACAGTCAGTATTTAATGTCTTGACAGGGCAGAGATACAAGATGATTCCAAAGGAAATTAAAGATTATGTAAAAGGAATGTATGGAAAATCACCTGTAAAAATTTCGGATGAAATTAAGGCGGTTATAATTGGAAATGATGAAATATTTACTGGAAGACCTGCTGATCTGCTACAAAATGAATACGACACAATGAAGAATGAAATAGGAAGTCTGGCAAAATCTGATGAAGATGTTCTAACTTACGCATGTTTTCCACAGATTGCAAAAGATTACCTGAAAGAAAAGTACGAGGAAAAAAACTCGGAAGAGAAAATTAGTATTCAGAATATTGATGTTGTTTTTTAAAAGTTTTTAGAAATAAAAACCGAAATATAATAGAATAGGCAGTTTAAAAAGAGAGGTGAAAAAAATGAACTTAGATATAGATTACTTCAAGATAAAATTAAAGGAAATAACGGAATGGTACGAAAATACAAGATGGAATAAAAAAACATTGCTTGAAAAAATATCGGAACTTGATATGGAAATAAATAAGACACGTGATGCAGAAAATCTTATAGATTGGGACAATTTAAGCCATATAGAAGAAAGAATTGTAAGTGATATGGTTCATTTGAGAAATAAAATGAAACTCTCGCAAAAGGAAAAATTTGATAGTTATTACGAAATAAAGTAATATGCAGAAACTGTTTAAATTTAGCAATTCAAAAAAACTTGAAAGGAATAATTTAAAATATGAAAAGTATTTTATTTGGAAATTCGGCTGTAACTTTTTCAGATGCCATTTATATAACTGTTGTCAGTATGCTGATTGTATTTTTTATATTATTTTTGATTTCATTTGTATTGTCATTTTTTAAATATTTTTCAGCCTATGAGGAAAAAAATACAGATATTGAGAATAAAAAAAGAAATGATGGTAAAATTCTGGAAAAGCAGCAAAAATTAGATAGTGAACAAAAATTTAATATGGAAAAAATAAAAGATGAAACTATGCTGGCAGCAATGATGGCAGCTTTGATTGAAGCGGCTGGAGATAACAAGGATAGCCGTATAAGAATAAAAAATATTAGGGAAATAAAATAAAATCTGAAATACAAAGGAGTACAGAAAAAATGATTAAACTGTATAAAATTAGAATCGGAGAAAAAGTTTACGAAGTAGAAGTGGAAGATGTTTCAGAAAAAGAAGGAACTATTGAAACTTCAGCCAGTTCAGACAGCAAGCAAGAAGTAAACAAGAATGAAAATCCACCTTTACAAAAGGAAACTGAAGGAAGCGAAGTAATAAAAGCCCCTATGCAAGGACTTATAGTAGATGTGAAAGCAAAAACTGGACAAAAGGTAAAAGCAGGAGATGAAGTTGTGGTATTAGAAGCTATGAAAATGGAAAATCCAATTGTAGCACATTGCGATGGAACTATAAGTAAAATTAGAGTGGCAAAGGGTGATACAGTAAATACTGATGATATTTTAGTGGTATTGTCTTAAAATATAAAAATTTAATAAATCACTAAAAACCTTAAAGAAAGGAATGGTTTTCAAATGGAATTACTAAAAATTCTTTATGGAACAACAGGAATATCAATGATAACTGGAAGACAGATTATAATGATAATAATTTCGCTAATTTTGTTGTATCTGGCGATAAAAAAACAATATGAACCTTATCTATTGCTTCCAATTTCCTTTGGGATGCTGCTCGCAAATTTGCCTGCTGTTGCAAATGAAGGGCTTATGGAAAAAGGTGGACTTTTATACTATTTATATCAAGGAGTAAAATTAGGTATTTATCCACCGCTAATATTTTTGGCAATAGGAGCAAGTACTGATTTTGGACCGCTAATTGCAAATCCAAAAAGTCTGCTGTTAGGAGCAGCTGCCCAACTTGGAATTTTTATAGCATTTATTGGAGCAATTTTACTGGGACTGACTGGAAAAGAGGCAGCTTCAATTGGAATTATTGGAGGAGCTGACGGACCTACAGCCATCTACTTGACAACAAAACTGGCACCACATTTACTAGGATCAATCGCTATCGCAGCCTATTCGTATATGGCTTTAGTTCCTGTAATTCAACCTCCAATTATAAAACTTTTGACAACAAAAAAAGAAAGAACAGTGGAAATGACACAGCTCAGATTTGTAAGTCAAAGGGAAAAAATAATTTTTCCAATTGCAGTAACAATTATTGTTATTCTTCTAGTTCCATCATCAGCTCCATTAATCGGAATGTTAATGCTTGGAAATCTTATAAAGGAGGCTGGAGTTGTTTCAAATTTAGTTGAACACGCAAGAGGAGCCATGTTATACTGTATTACAATAGTACTTGGAATGACTGTTGGAGCAACTGCTGACGGAAAGGATTTTTTGAGTCTGGTAACAATAAAAATTATTATTCTTGGGTTAATTGCATTTTCTTTTGGGACAGTAGGAGGAGTGCTGTTTGGGAAAATAATGTACAAACTCACAAAAGGAAAAGTAAATCCTATGATTGGAGCAGCAGGGGTTTCAGCAGTTCCAATGGCAGCAAGAGTTGTACAGAAACTAGGGCAGGAAGAAAATCCAAAAAACTTTCTGTTAATGCATGCAATGGGACCAAATATAGCAGGTGTAATTGGATCAGCCGTTGCCGCTGGAGTTCTTTTAATAATATTCAGATAAAAAATTGTTACTCTCATTAATCTAAAATTTTATACTTAGTGAGAGTGATTTTTTATATGTATTTTTAAATAATTAAAATATAATTTTCTTCAAAAAAAGCCTAGTATAAATAACCCGTAGGAACATTTTTCTGTACTAGTAAAACTGTTTGAGTGTAGCGAGTTTTTTGTCAGTGCAGAGAAATGTTGTAGACTAGCCATAGGTTATTGCGTAGCAATCTTGCTACAATTTTAATTATTGAGATGAATCTTTGCTGCAAGATAAGGATTTTTGGTAATGAGCAATCCTACGAAAATAAAAATGAAAAAATATTTATTAATCAAGATACATAAAAAATAATAAAAAAACAATCTAATTGAATGTTTATGAATTAGCTGTTAAACAACTATATTATAAAAAATTATTTCTATTTTAAACTGATTTTAGGATAAATGGGAAATGGTACTAGAATAAATTTAGGAGAAAAAATGAAAGAAAATATAAATCTATATAAATTTGATGAACTTGATTCGACAAACGATTATTTACGAAGAAATCACAAAAGTCATGAAGAATTTGATGTTATTTCTGCTAGAACGCAGACTCATGGGAAGGCACGCAGACAGAATGACTGGGTATCTATGGATGGGATGGCTATTTTTAGCTTTTTCTTGAAGGAAAGAGATGACTGGGAAATCGAGAATTATTTAAAATTACCTTTGATTGCCGGTCTTGCAACAATAAATGGATTAAAGAAAATTGAAAATTTAGAATATAAATTTAAATGGACAAATGATGTTTATTTGGAAAACAAGAAACTATGCGGTATTTTGCTGGAAAAAACAGAAAATGTCTATATTGTTGGAATTGGGATAAATGTGAATAACATATTGCCAGAAAACTTACAAAATAAGGCAACTTCATTAACAAAGATAACAAATAAAAAATATCAAATTGATGAAGTTATAAAAAATATTGTTTCAGAGTTTCAAATATTATGTGAACAGCTGGAAAATGGATTATGGGAAAATATTCTGGATAAAATAAATAAAATAAACTATCTGAAAGGTAAAAGAATTGAGTTAAAATTTGGAAATGAAGTTGTTTCAGGAATTGCACATAATATTAATAAAGATGGAGAAATCGAAGTTTTAATGGAACAAAATGAGGCTGGAGAAAGGGAAGTTAGGAGTTTTTCGGTTGGGGAGATTTTTGAAAAGATAGTTTATTATTAGAATAAATTATTAAACTTATTTTTATAGAGAATTGACTATGCAAATGACAAATGTTATAATAAACCATATTTTATTTGTACTATTTAGGAGGTATTTATGAAAAAAAATATATTAAGAAGTTTATTGTTATTAGCAATCTTGCTGTTTACTATTAGTTGCGGCAAGAAAAATGATACAATCAAAATTGTATTTTTACCAAATGAAACTAATGATTCACTGAAAAAATCACGTGAAGAGTTTGCGCGGGTTGTGCAGGAAGCAACTGGGAAAAAAGTTGAGATTGTTACAACGACAGACTATAATATTACAGTTGAGAATATTGTTTCCGGACAGTCTCAGATTGCATATATAGGAGCTGAAGCATATTTGAATGCTAGACAGAGAACAAAGGATATTGAGGCTGTGCTTACGAATGCTGGAGAAAGTGGAACATTAGAAGATGCACGTTATTACAGCTTTATTGCAGTTAGAGCAGAAGATGCTAATCAATACCGTTCTGGAGATGGATTTGACTTGAAGAAGTTAAAAGGTAAGTCTATAGGATTTGTTACAAACAGCTCTACATCTGGATTTAAGATACCAGCTAATTTTATTGTAAAAGAATTCGGATTAAAAAATACGGATGAAGTGCTTGGAAATAAAGTGTTTTCAAAAGTTATGTTTGGAAATTCGCATCCTGGAGCACAGGTTCTATTATTTAAGGGAGATGTTGATGTTGCAACATTTGCTATTCCAAAATCATTCACAATTTATGAGCTGACTGCTGGAAAAGACTTTAATTCAGGAGCCACATATAAAGTGAGAAAAGGGGCAGTTGCACCATTTGGAGATTATGCTGGAAAAAGCTTTACAGTTATAAAATCAATTCCAGTTTATAACGGTCCAATCGTATTTAATACAAAAACTTTGGCAAAAGAGGATCAGGAAAAAATCAAGAAGGCTCTTTTAGCTAAATCAACAACTGATAATCCACATATTTTCAGTGATAAGAAGAGTAAAGTAAGAGGTCTTTTCTTAAAAGAAAACCCAAATGTTGGATTTGTGGAAACAAATACAGCGTGGTACGAAGGAATGAAAAATATAAAGTAATAAAATAGAGGGGGAAAAATGCGTTTAGATAAATTTTTAAAAGTAACAAGAATTATAAAAAGAAGAACAGTGGCAAAAGAATTGGCAGATAATGGAAACATTGCTGTAAACGGAGAGCAGAAAAAATCTTCTTATGATGTAAAAAAAGGCGATGTTTTTGACATAAAGTATTTTAACAAGAATATAAAGGTAAAAGTGCTGGATTTGCCGCCTGAAAGCCTTAAAAAAGAACTTATTGACGAATATGTTGAGATAATTGGATAATTTGAGGAATTATTGTTTTTTCTCTTGTTTTTTAGGATAAATAGGGTATAATTATAGTGGAAGATAAATTTATACAAACAAGGAGAAGACTTATGAAAGTAACTGATATTCGTATTAGAATTGGAAAACAAACAGAGAACATCGAAAGATTAAAGGCCTATGCCGACATTACATTTGACGAAAGTTTTGTCATTCATGGATTAAAAATAATTGACGGACAAAACGGACTTTTTGTGGCAATGCCATCAAGAAGAATGCCAAATGGAGAATTTAAGGACATAGTTCATCCAATTAAACCTGAACTTCGTGCTGAAATAACAAAAGTTATTTTGGAAAAATTTGAGCAGGAAAGCGCGGCTCAATCTGAAACTGAATAAAATTTTTTAATAAAAAAGTACACCTAAAATACTAAAATTATAGATACATAATAATACTAATATCAGTGGTGTACTTTTCTTTCTTCTTATTTTTTAAAACCTTCCCAAAGATTCATATTAAACTTTTCTTTTCATAACTGGCAAATATAACAAAAATTCTAAAAAAATCATTGTAGAAATCAGAACGATATCATATAACCAGATAGGATTTATAAACTTCACTTGTGGAATAATGTGTCTTTTTAAAAACATTGCATTTATTTCCTTAAAGATAAAGTTGTAGATAAACGCATAAAGAAATATAAGAAGCAATGCGATTATTGATTGAATAAATCCTTTTTTTGTAGGTCTTTCATCTAGATATTCATATCCAAAAAAAGCTGTAAATACAATAAGTGCATGCATTATTATAAAAATATAGACATAATAGTTGTCATGATAGTAAATTATCCCAGGCAGAATTAGTGCCAATACTGGTCCAAAAATTAGATAATAAACTACATTATATAAAAATTTTGTTCTAAAAATTAAATACAATCCTGCAAAAATTGCTGCAAAATTACAAAGATGCACAGGTGTAACATTGGTTATAGGTTCATTCTGATACATCAGCCTATAAATCGAATCAACTATTTTAAATATTAACAAAAAATATCCTAGAAATGTTGAATATTTCTTTATATCTATATTCTTAAAAAATTTTGGAATATAGAATAAAAATATGCAAAATAAAATTGAAACAATAAAAGTTTCTATATGAATAGGGCTAAAATAACTAAAAGTCAATAGCGTCTCCTTTCTAAATTTTTCATTTGATTTATTGATTATCTTCTACATTTAAGAAAATTATACTTGCTAAAATTTTTCTGTAAAATTCATTTATTCCATCTGCCAGTTTAAACAGAACTAAAATGACTATTACCATCAGCTCTGAACTAGCGTCTGTTGAATAATTTCCAATTATTACAGCAAATACGAGAAAAATGAAAGATAAAATATAAAAAATTATATTAACAACAATAAAAGGTATGATAATCCTTTTTCTATTTCCATCTAGAAGTTTAAAATTTTCTTCAATAGATTCAAAAAAATTAAGGTCTCTAGATAGATAAACTTGTCTGAAATATGAAAAACAGAGTGCAAGCACAATTGTAATTATAGAGGATGCCAAGTTGTTGCTCATCATAAGAATACTAAAATTTATTGAAGTCATTATCATACTTAGAACAATGAACCTAAATATTAAATTAGTTTTATCCAGTTCATTTTTCCCTCTAATTTTGCTTATAACACTATTTTGAAATAAATTCAGTATAAACTCAATTGCCATTGTAATTAAAAAACTTGTAATTAGTTCTTCTTTGCTGATTGTCTGAAACACAATAAAGTTTTTTAATACATATCCATTAATTCCAAACAATACAAAAGCTGGAAATAAAAACTTTTTATGTGTTTTAAATGATTTTATTAATACTTCAAAAGTTCTGCCTTGATACTCAGTTTGTGTTAAATCTTCACTTTTCAATATTTCTCTTAATTCTTCCACTTTTTATTTCTCGCTTCCAAATTTTTATTTAAAATTCTTTAACGCTGTTCACTGCTTCGTTTGAGAAAACATCCAATCTTTAATGCCAGGTATGCTATAAGCTACTTTCCAAGTTCCTGAATGTTCAGAGCCTGGATTGGCATCTTTTGGCAAGTATGGATTTGTACCTTTTTCAAGTGTTACGTATTTTATGTTTGTTTTTTGAGAAATAACTTTTCTTGCTCCTTCTAAAAACTGTGTATCTGAGTAATCAGCTCTCCAGCTGTCTCTTGCTACAGTTCCACCTCTTTTTATAAGTTCACTTGTAATTGCGTTCATTCCTGGATAAGCTTTTGAATCTCCAGTTGAAACGGTAATCCATAAATTGTTTTTTGCCATAGGGGCAATTTCTTTTTCATTCCATTGACAAGCAACTAGATATGAAGCGGCAAATAATTCTGGATATTTGTAATTCATAACAATAGCCATCATTCCACCCATTGATTGTCCAGTCGCATAAATTCTTTTATCATCAATACTATATTTTAAAAGTAAATGTTCTCTTATTAAATTGACAGTTGCATCCAAGTCGCTTGTAATATCTCCGTTGTCATTTACCACTTGTCTTGAGTACTGTGGTGCTAACACAAATGCTTCGTGCTTTGCCTGTTCTTCAGGTGTTGCAAATGAGATGGCGCCATTTCCTTGTAATAGTGTAGTTTTCGTATCTTCACTTAAAACTCCCATATCGTGCATAAATAACACAAGTGGGTATTTTTTATTTCTGTCGTAATTTTTTGGAATATACAGATTATACTTTACACTTGTTCCAGTTTTTGGATCTTTATACACAAACTGTTTAAAGTTTTCCACAACTAAATTTTTTGTTTTGTTGTTTTCAAGTATTGCAATGCTTTTTTCTAATTTTTTACCATTTGTAAACAAGATGTCTTCTTTTTGTGTTATCTTGGAAGTCGCTTTTTTCATTTGAAATCCAACTTCATTGTTCCCTTCTATACGTAAAGAAGCTCCATTATCTTTTGTATTCAGTTCGATAATGACATATTTTCCATCTTTTACGATATTAGTTCTTTCTGGCTGAGTATTTGAATAAACTTTTTCAACAGTTCTGTCAGACACGGCAAAAGTATCTTTAGTTAGCTGCGAGTTTACTACCTTTTCATTAAATTCCAGAATAATGTGTGTAACTTGCTGTCCAGTTCCAAAAACTTCAGTTACAGATGTGATGCCTCTAATTCCTTTAGGATATTTTATTTTCTCAGTTTTGAACGCAGTAGTTGTTTCTGCTGAAAGAAATATCGTTGATAATAACATTCCGAATACTGTACAAAATAATACTACTTTTTTCATAAACAATTTCTCCTTTTCCTTATTGAATAAATAAAAACCTTTTATAAATTTTACCATAATTTTTCCATATTTCAAAATATTTAATAATAAAAAATAAATTTAATCAAATATTTATTCCATCATTTAGCAAGTTCCTTTGTTTTTTTGAAATTTAATATTGATATGGTATACTAAAAATGGAAAATTGTATTTTTGATTAGAAAGATGTAAAATGTTCGATTAATATAAAAAAATGCTTAGGAGGATGTGTATGAAAATTACTAAAATTGATGGTGTAAGCCATTATAAAAAGCAAGATAAAGGTATTTTAAAGAAAAAGTGGAAAGATTTAGATGAGAGAGAACAGAGAGAAAAAATTGAAGCACGATACAATAAACAAATTGAAAGTAAAATTTATAAAGAATTTTTTAGATTAAAAAACGGTAAAGATAGTGGAAGAATAACTGAGGAAAAAAACGAAGGTATAAAATCACTATATTATTTAATAAAAGAGTTATATGAAGAAAAAGAAAATGATTTATGGGAATTAAAAAATATAAATTTAGAAATATTAGATGATAAAGAAAGAATAATAAAAGGTTATAAATTTAAAGAAGATGTGTATTTTTTTAAAGAAGGAGATAAAAAGTATTATCTTAGAACATTATTGAATAATTTAATAGAAAAAAATCAAAATGAAAATAGAGATAAAGTTAGAAAAAATAAGGAATTTTCAGATTTAAAAGAAATATTTAAAAAATATAAGGATAGAAAAATAAAATTACTATTAGAATCAATTAATAATAATAAAATAAATTTAGAATATAAAAAAGAAAATGTGAATGAAGAAATTTATGGAATTAACCCTACAAATGATAGAGAAATGACTTTTTATGAGTTATTGAAAGAAATAATAGAAAAAAAAGATGAGCAAAAGTCAATTTTAGAAGAAAAATTAGATAATTTTGATATTACTAATTTTTTGGAAAATATTGAAAAAATATTTAACGAAGAAACAGAAATAAATATTATAAAAGGAAAAGTTTTAAATGAACTTAGAGAATATATCAGAGAAAAAGAAGAAAATAACAGTGATTACAAATTGAAGCAGATATATAATTTAGAACTAAAAAAATATATTGAAAATAATTTTTCGTATAAAAAACAAAAATCAAAATCTAAAAATAGTGAAAATGATTATTTATATTTGAATTTTTTAAAAAAAATAATGTTTATAGAAGAAGTTGATGAGAAAAAAGGAATAAATAAAGAAAAATTTAAAAATAAAATAAACAGTAATTTTAAAAATTTATTTGTTCAACATATATTAGATTATGGAAAATTACTTTATTATAAAGAAAATGACGAGTATATAAAAAATACAGGACAATTAGAAACAAAAGATTTGGAATATATAAAAACTAAGGAAACTTTAATTAGAAAAATGGCAGTGTTAGTTTCATTTGCAGCTAATAGTTATTATAATTTATTTGGAAGAACAGAAAATAACATTCTAACCCAAGAAATTTCTGATGATCTCTTATTAGGAAAGATTGAAAATGAGATATATATAAAGGGAGAAAAAAATAGAAGATATGTATTTAAAGAAAAAATGTTAAATTATTTTTTTAACCCTGAAATCTTTGGTGATAATAAAATAGTAGAGTTATTAAGTGCAATTTCTAGTTCTATATATAATATTAGAAATGGTGTAAATCATTTTGATAAAATGATTTTAGGGAAATATAATAATGGATTAGATTTAAAGGATTCTAATACGATAAAAGATTATTTTAACTTTAAGAAAAAAGAAATACAGCAAGATTTAAAGGATAGATTCATATCTAATAATTTACAATATTATTATACAGAAAATGAAATAAAAAAATACTTTGAAAAATATAAATTTGAAATATTAAAAACAAAAGCATCTTTTGCCCCTAATTTTAAAAGAATTTTGACAAAAGGAGAAAATTTATCAATTTCAGAAAGCAATAATAGCTATGAATTTTTTAAGGCATATTCAGAAAATAGTGATAAAAATACTGAATATAATGAGTTTATGAAAACCCGAAATTTTCTGTTAAAAGAATTATATTATAATAATTTTTATACAGAATTCTTAAATAATAAAGCAAAATTTAGAGAAGCAGTAGAAAAAGTCAAAAAAAATAAAAAAAGGAGAGGAGGAAAAAGTTATGATGTGATAGGAAATTATAATTTTTCAGATAATATTCCAGAATATATTTCGTATATTCATAAATCAGAAATGGAAAGAATTGAAATTAATACTGAAAAAAATAGAAAGGATACTTCAAGACATATTAGAGATTTTATTGAAGAAGTATTTTTAGAAGGGTTCATTAAATATTTGGATAATAATAATTTCAAATTTTTAAAAAAGAGAAATGAAGTAGATAAAGAACGAAAAGAAATTGTCAGAAATTTAAATATACAAATAGAAGGGTTAGACATATTAAATGAAAACGATAGCGAAATCTTGAATTTATACTTATTCTTTAACATGATAGATAATAAAAGAATTTCAGAATTTAGGAATGATATGATTAAGTACAAACAATTTTTAGCAAAAAGACAAAATACAGAGAATAAATTTCTTGAAATTGATATAGAAAAAATAGAAGCAATAATTGAATTTGTGATAATAACAAAAGAAAAACTTGAAATATTAGAAGGCGAAACTAAAGAACAAGAGAAAGATAATATGAATGCATTATTTAATAAATTTTATAGTTCTGCATCAGAATATGATGAAAAATTAAGAAAATTTATTGAAGAAGCAATTTTGGATGACAAAAAAAATACTCCTTTTTATTCAACAGATGGAAAAACTCCAATAGTTCATGGCAATTTAGAAAAAATGAGAAAATATGGAACAGAAAATTTTCTTTCTAAAGTTTTGAAAGATAACAAATATACACTAAACAATATGACAACAAAAGAAAAGTTTGAAGCTGAAGTAAGTGATGAATTAAAAGAATACAAAATCTTAGAAAAAGTAAATAGATTTAAGGAGAATGGGAAACCTAAAAAAGTAATAGAATACTATAATGATTGTAGATGTTATTTACATAAAGAATGGATTGAAAAGAAAAAAAGTGAAGAAGAATTTGAACATAAAGAAATTTATAAAAAAATTATAGAAGAAATTAGAAAATATAATTATTTAGAAAATAAAGAAAAACTCCAAAATGTGTATTTGTTACATGAAATATTATCTGATTTATTGGCAAGAAATGTGGCATTTTTGAATAAGTGGGAAAGAGATTTTAAGTTTATAGTTATAGCAATAAAACAATTTTTAAAAGAAGATGATAAAGAAAAAGTAAATAAATTTTTAAATCCTTGTAAGCCTGATGGTAGTAAAGATAATTTTTCTGTAACAAATTATAGAAATAAAATGAAATCAGTAATAAATAAAATACATGAAAATTTTATGAGTTTATTATTTTTAAATGATAATTTGGCAATTAGGGGAATAACAGCAGATAATTTTACTTGGGGAAATTTAAGAAATTATATAGCTCACTTTGAATATTTACACAAAGAAAAAGATACTATCAGTTTTATAACTCAGGCTAATTTACTAATAAAATTGTTTTCATATGATAAGAAAGTACAAAATAGAATTTTAGAATCTATGAAAAAAATACTTAAAAAATATAATATGGATATAGAATTTAAAAGAAATGATGAAGATGAAGAACTTAATTATGAAATAAAAGAAACAACTTCAAAAAAAGGGAAATTGCTAGGAGAAGAAAATAAGTTTAAATTATTAGAGAATGAATTTTTTGAAAATGTTGAGAAAATGTTAGGATATAAAGATTAGAGAACAGGTGATTAAAATGCCCAATATAATTCACATAACAAAGGCTGATGATTTATCAATATCGAATAATCAGCTTGTAATGATTGATGAAGATAATAATGATGAGAAAAATAAGATTTCTTTGAATGATATATCTGCGATAGTTATTGAAAATTGCCATTGTAAGATTAGTGCGATTTTGCAGTTGAGGCTGGTGGAAAATAATATTCCGATTATTATTTGCAATGAGAAACATCAGCCTGAAATTCATTCGTTGGGATTATTTAATCATTTTCAAGTAACTTTACGAATAAATGAGCAGATTGAGTGGGAGAAGGAGAAAAAGGAAAAGTTGTGGAGCAGGATAGTGGAGAATAAGATTGAAAATCAAAGAGCATTGTTAGAGTATCTTGAAAAAAGTGATGTTTCCATTGAAAGACTGAAAACATATAAGGAAAACTTGAAAAAAGATGATGTAAGTGCAGAACATCAGGAAGCAATAGCTTCAAGGATATATTTTCAGGAATTGTATAGCAATAGTTTTAAAAGATTTGATGAAGATGGTGTAAATTCGGCACTTAATTATGGATATATGATTTTAAGAGCTATAATATCGTCAAAGATTGTAGCAAAAGGGTTTCATCCAAGTTTGGGATTACATCATAAGTCACAGTTTAATGCCTATAATTTTTCTGATGATATAATAGAAGTTTTTCGTCCTATGGTGGATTATCTGGTTTATATGTACAAGGATATTTTGAATGAAGTGAAATTAAGTAAGGAGATAAGACAAAAAATACTTCTTGTAGCACAGCAGAAGGTATTATTTAATGATAAGAAATATGATTTTTTCCAAGCGGTAGACTATTATTTGGATAGCATAAGAAATTATTTTGTAAAAGATGAAGAAGTGATAATTCCAACATTGAGCGTGATGGACTATGAGTATTGAGTATTTTGGTCTGCTTATGTATGATTTTCCTATGCAGACAGATGTTGAGATATTTGAATATAGGACTTTTAGGAAAAAATTAATAGAAAAAGGATATTATCAGCTTCAAAAATCGGTATATATAATGAGGTCAAAAACAAAAGAAAAAATCGAACTGGCAGAAAAACAGTTATCAATGCTCGCTCCAGAAAATTCCTCAATCCGTTCCATTATACTGACAGAAGAGCAGTTTCAAAAAATGAAGGTGCTTGCAGGAGAAGTGACAATGGGAGAAAAAATTTCACAAAATAAAATATTGGAATTTTGAAAAATCATAAAATATGGTATAATATGAATGGTGGTTTATATCATTTATTAAGGAGCAATATCAAGATGAAAATATGGAAAACACAGATAAATAGCAAAAATATCAATCAAAATATCCTATCACTAAAAACAAATGATGGGATATAGACCACCCCAATATCGAAGGGGACTAAAACCTAGTGAAAATAACAATACTCCATTAGGAGGGATATAGACCACCCCAATATCGAAGGGGACTAAAACTCTTCTGCTATTTCAAGGTCATGTTTAATTGATATAGACCACCCCAATATCGAAGGGGACTAAAACAGTCTAGTTATATTTTGTTCCACTTCTTTTTGATATAGACCACCCCAATATCGAAGGGGACTAAAACTAAATAAAGTCCTGCAGATTCATTTATCAATTGATATAGACCACCCCAATATCGAAGGGGACTAAAACCCAAGCGACTTCATCATATCCTGTGCTGTTTGATATAGACCACCCAATATCGAAAAGTGATATTTAATAAAAATAACTTTTGAGTGAGAATAAAATTTCAATTCTTGCTCATTTTTTATTGTTTTTTGAATATAGTTGGTTGATTGTTCTGAAATGCAAATTTTTGGAGATGTTTTAAATTTTTAGGTTGAAAAAAAATAAGAATTATACTATAATAAATAATTATGCGATTAGGCTAACTAGAGCCTAATTTTATTTGACAAAAGAGAGAAAGAAGGAATCGAAATGATAGAAATGATTTTGCCTGATGGTAGTAAAAGACAGTTGGAAAATCCGATGACTGTTGTGGAGTTTGCAAAAAGTATTGGGAGCAGTCTTGGGAAGGCAACCGTTGGGGCGATAATTGACGGTGTGCAAGTTGATTCATCTCATATTATTGACAAATCTGGAACAATTGAAATAATTACTAATACAAGTGAAAAAGGGATAGAAATTATAAGACATAGTGCGGCACATATTATGGCTCAGGCTGTGCAAAGACTTTTCCCAAATACAAAGGTTACGATAGGGCCTGTTATTGAAAATGGATTTTTTTATGATTTTGACCCTGAAAAACCGTTTACTGAGGAAGATTTAGCAAAAATTGAAGAGGAAATGGCAAAAATTGTAAAAGAAGACTATGAATTTAAAAGAAGTGAAATGACTGCTGAAGAAGCAAAAAAATTCTTTGCTGAAAAAGGTGAAACTTATAAAGTTGAGATAATTAAAGATTTGGGTGCAGATAAAGTTAGCATTTATCAGCAAGGTGAATTTATAGACTTATGCCGTGGAACGCACATTCCATCGACTGGCTACCTAAAAGCATTTAAGCTAATGTCAACAGCAGGAGCTTACTGGCGTGGAGATTCAAACAATAAAATGCTTCAAAGAATTTATGGAGTGGCGTTTTCAACAAAAAAAGAGCTGGATGACTATTTGACAATGATGGAAGAAGCTGAAAAGAGAGACCACAGAAAATTAGGAAAACAGCTTGACTTGTTCTTTGTGGACGAACATGGACCTGGATTCCCATTCTTTATGCCAAAAGGTGTGGAATTATTCAATAAATTACAGGAAATCTGGAGAGTTGAGCATAAAAAAAGAGGTTATCAGGAAATAAAAACTCCAATTATGCTAGATAAGGAATTGTGGGAAATTTCTGGACACTGGTTCAATTACCGTGAAAATATGTATACATCAATAATTGATGAAAAAGAATATGCGATAAAGCCTATGAACTGCCCAGGTTCAATAATTGCCTATAAGAATAACTTGCATTCATACAAGGATTTGCCATTGAAATATGGAGAAATGGGGCTTGTTCACAGACACGAATTTAGTGGAGCTTTGCACGGGCTTATGAGAGTTAGAGCATTTACACAGGATGATGCCCATGTTTTCTGTACGAAAGAGCAAATTGAGGAACAAATTATCGAAATTATTGATTTATATGATAAATTTTACACTGTATTCGGATTTGAATACCACATTGAATTGTCAACAAAACCTGATAAAGCAATAGGTTCAGACGAAATATGGGAAATGGCTGAAGCAAACTTGAAATCAGCTTTGGAACATAAAGGAATTAATTACAAGTTAAATCCTGGAGATGGAGCATTCTACGGACCAAAAATCGACTTTAAGATGAAAGATTCAATCGGAAGAATTTGGCAATGTGGAACAATCCAGTTAGACTTTAACCTTCCAGCAAGATTTGAAATGAGCTATATAGGTGCAGATGGTGAAAAACACGAGCCAGTAATGATTCACAGGGCAATGTACGGAAGTTTGGAAAGATTTATTGGAATCTTGATTGAACATTACGCAGGAGCGTTCCCAACTTGGCTAGCGCCAGTACAAGCAAGAATCCTGACAATTTCTGACGAACAGGTGCCTTTCGCAAAAGAATTGTTTACAAAACTTCAAGATGCAGGAATCAGAGTAGAGCTTGACACAAGAGTAGAAAAAATTGGATACAAAATCAGAGAAGCAAACGGAGACCAAAAAATACCAGTTCAACTAATAATTGGTAAAAATGAAGTTGCAAACAACGAAGTAAATGTAAGAAGATTTGGTTCACAAGACAGTAAAAACGTATCAGTTGATGAAATTATCCAAACTTTGAAACAGGAATCTTTTGTTCCGTTTTCAAAATAAAAAATAAGATTAAGTAATTTAACTGATAAATAAAAGTCTTTTTAAAAGTAAAAAAGTTATAATATTATAATAGATGATAGCTTGGATATAGAATTTTGGATTAAGATGTTCAAGTTATTAAAATGGTTGAAGAAATGAAAAATACTAAACTAATGAGGTGATTTTTATGAGAAATGATTATGATGAATTAGAAACTTACAATCATAATAACGATGATTACAACGAATATAACGGACAAATGTCAATGACTTATGACGATTTAAACAGACTTATAATTTCAAAAGTTCGTGGAAGTATGATATGGATGGTAATAGGGCTTCTTATAACTGGCGGTATTGGTTTTATGGTTTATAATGGAGCAATAAAAGAAAATCCTATTGCATATATGATAATAGAGAAATACTGGATATTTCTTATTTTAGAAGTTGTTGCAGTTTTAGCCTTTTCAGCTTTAGTTTATACAGCAAATTCAAGTGTTCTAAAACTTATATTTTTAATATATTCAGCATTAAGCGGATTGACATTTTCAGCTATTGGACTTATTTATGCTCCAGATGTAATTGGTTCAGCATTTTTAGGAACATTGTCAATCTTTGTAGTTTTAGCAATTTATGGATATTTTACTAAGGAAAATTTGACTAGATTTGTGCCATTGCTTACAGCTGGAATAATAGCAATGATATTAGTAAGTGTAGTAAATATGTTTCTAGGAAATAGTGCAATTGATTTGTTTGTGTCAGTATTAGGTGTAATCATTTTTACAGTTTATATTGCAGTTGATGTAAACAGAATAAAAAATAATGTTATCGCCTATGCAGTTCATGAAGATTCTGATATTCTTAATAAAATTGAAATTGTTGGTGCTTTGGAATTATATTTGGATTTTGTAAACTTATTCTTGAGCCTTGTAAGAATTTTAGGAAGAAAAAGATAAAAAATAATTTAATAAAAAATATAAAGGGTTATTTTGGGATTATTAATATTAAAATTGTTAATGTAATCTCAAAATAACTCTTATTCTATTTATTAAAGGGGAAAAATTTGAAAAGTAACAGAAAAATAGAAAATAAAATAGATGCCGAAACAGTCAAGGAAGTAAAAAAATTTATAAATGAAGAAATTTTAGAAAGCAGAATATGGGTATTTTCAGGAATTGCTATTTCAATTTTGCTGTGTATGATACTAAAAAACTATATGATTTTTGAACTGGATAACATAATTCAGTCATTAAGAAAATTAAAGGTGCCTGATGTAAAAGGAATATTCTTTATAATTTTATTTATTTTAGAAATTCTGTTTTTATTCATTTTACCAAAAATATTAATAAATAAACAAAAAAAGAATATGAAATCTGCCTTAACAGTTCTGTCGCTAATAATGGGCTTAATTCTTGCAATTTTTTATAGTGAATTTATATTTTTTTTCAAGCAAAAAGTCATTGTGGCAGGGATAATGGTTTTATTAACACTGATATTGGCAGTTTTATTAATAAAAAAAGACATAAAAAATATACAAGCTAAGATATTAGAAAAAGTAGAAGAAGGCAATACTGAAATTTTGGAAAAAACAAGATTCTTTTCAGCGATTATACTGTATTCAGATGTTGTAAAAGCTTTGACTATGTATTTTTTGATGATGTTAATAATAAAATAGGCTAATAATTTATTAATAGATATTTTTATGTTTTATATTTTTTCTTTATAAGAAAGATTTAGGTAAATCTGGAGTAGTTCGTAGAACTTTCGCTACACTTATTAAGTGATACCAGTTAAATACGTTATAATAGATATTATTGTGAAACAAGAGGTATGGTATTTGACACTTTTTTGTCAAAAAGCTAAAAATTATAAAAAAGAAAATAATCATGTAATAAAAATAATTTAGAATTTAAAAATAGAAAATTTAAATATTTGGAAATAAATTTTAAGAAAGGATATAATAATGAAAAGAAAAATAGAATGTGTTGAAGAATTTCACAGAATTTATAAACTTGGAAATTCTGACAAACCAATCGGAAAATTAGAAAATGGACTAGAAAAATTGAGATTTGATTTGATGAAGGAAGAGAATGAGGAATATTTAGAAGCGGCTAAAAGAGGAGATATTGTGGAAGTTGCAGATGCTCTTGGGGACATGCTTTATATTCTTTGTGGCACAATAATTGAGCATGGAATGCAGGATGTTATTGAGGATGTATTTGAGGAGATTCATCGAAGTAACCTTAGCAAGCTGGATGAAAACGGAAATCCAATCTATCGTGAAGATGGAAAGGTAATAAAAGGACCGAATTATTTTCCACCAAATCTAAAGCAATTTTTTCAAAAATAAGGAAAATTTGTGAAATAAAGTAAAAAATATGGATAATAACTTGTAAAAATTCCTAAAATATGATAAAATAAATTCCGATATGTAAAAATAATTTTAACTGAATAACGATTTTTTTAAAAAGAGTTAAGTTAATATATTATAATAAAAAACAGTAAATGACTGTAAAAAAATAAAGATGAAAGGAGAACTACTAAAATATTTTAGTAGAGGTGAATAAAGATGCAAAGATGTGAAGTTTTTGGAAAAACAGTAAGCCATGGAAATAGAGTAAGTCACTCTCACAGAGCTACAAAAAGAATTTGGAGGCCAAATTTACAAACAATGCTTTTAACTATTAACAATGAAGAAGTTAGAGTAAGAGTTTGTACAAAAGCAATGAAAACATTAAAAGGGAAAAATAACGATCAAGTTAAAAAAATCTTACTAAAAAATAAAGAAACATTAAGCCCTAAAATATTAAAAGTATTGGCAAAGTAAGTTATTAAAACTTACTTTTTGTGTACTCGTAGCTCAACTGGATAGAGCGTCTGACTTCGGATCAGAAGGCTTGGGGTTCGATTCCTCACGGGTACGCCATTTTATGTAAAGAATTATTTAATGGAATATAAAATTCAAGGACATCGTAATGATGCCCTTTTTTTATAAAAAGTATATTTTAAAATTAACAGGTAAAATTTACTTTATTCTAAAATGATTATAATTTTTTATTCAGTTTAAATTCATTTTAAAAATATATTTTTATGATAAAATGTCTTTGTAAATAAGAAAAAGTCTAAAATGACTTATTTAAAAAGCAAAAAACTAATAATTTTTTTAACAAATATACTAAAACAGTTTTTATCTTTGAATCTGAAAACTGTTTTTTATTTATTTATTGTTTTTATTTTCTTCTGTTTAATCTTTGAAATTCTGCTTTTGCTTTAGCTAATTGGGCATTAAATTCGTTGTTTGAATGCAGTGTCGCAACAACTGTACTTGCTACTACACGGGCTGCATCGACATCGCTTTGCCAGTGATAACCACAAATTACACGACTTTGCCCCATTTCATAACCACGTTTTATAATTTCACTCTGTCTTGCAGGATTTACTTCAGCCAGAACTAATGCAGTGGCCCATCCAATTGAAGTATGTCCTGATGGGTAAGAACCGTTTGTTGAAAGAGTTGCTTCATCTTCTGGACGACAAGTTGATTCTTTAAAGTATGCGAATGGACGAATTCTCATATATGTCTGTTTTGCAGATCTTGTTGCCAAATCTCCTGCATCTTCACGTAATTTTGTAACTAATTTGAAAATCTCAGGCGTTGTTTGAGCTGAAATTGTGTATCCAAATGCTTCGGAAAAAGCACGAGGTACTCCATCCCCTTCTACACGTGCATCGTTGTATGCCTGTTTTCCCCTTTCCGTATTTCTAAGCAATTTCCCCTTTTCATACTGAGCCTTGTCATTTAAAAACGCAATACTGTCAACTGCTGGTGGAGCTGGCAATAAATCATAACTGCTTATAACTTGTGAGCTTTTCAAGAAGTAAACATCTGGTTTTGTTGTTACATCATTTTCTTTTCCTGCAGAAAATGAAACTAAATTTGCAAATAAAAATGCACCAATTAATAATGTTTTTCTCATATCTGTACCGTCCTTTTTTTATAAAATTTCTTAATAAAGTTATACCGTATTTTTAATAAATGTCAATAGTAATTTTAAAAATTATATTTTATTGAAACTTTTCTTCAAAAATGTTACTATGGTTTTATTAAGAAAAAATGGAAATGTGGAAGTGTGAAAAATGGAATTGAAAAAAGAGAATTTAGTTTTTAGATTTGCAACTGAAGAAGATGCTGAAAAAATTTTAAAAATTTATAAACCATATATTGAAAATACTACAATCACGTTTGAGTATGAAGTGCCTTCAATTGATGAATTTAAAGTGAGAATTAGGGAAACTTTGGAGGAATATCCGTATATTGTATGTGAATGTGGAAATGAGATTGCTGGATATGCTTATGCACATAGAATTTGGACAAGAGCTGCCTATCAGTGGGATGCGGAACTTTCTGTTTATACTGATGAAAAATTTTATGGAAATGGAATTGGGAAGAAGTTATATAGAATTTTGATTGAAATATTGAAGTTGCAGAATGTTGTAAATATTTATGGACTTGTAACTTATCCTAATGAAAACAGCGAGAAATTACATAATTACTTTGGATTTAAAAAGGCTGCATATTTTGAAAATTCAGGGTATAAATTTGGAAAATGGATTGGTGTTACCTGGTTTGAAAAGGCTATTAATGAGCATTTTGATAATCCTAAGCCAGTTAGAAAAATATCAGAAATTGATGAAATTAAATTAAGAAAAATTTTGAAGTTTGAATAAAGTGTAAAAAATTATAAAAAATCACTTTAGAATATAGATTTTTACGCTTAAAAATGAATTGTTTCATTATATGCCAAAAATGTTTTGAGTTTATGTCTTAAATTACTTGAAAATAGAATTAAAGAGTGGTATAATTCAATTAGGAAGAAAAGATATTATGATAAATTTTAGGAGGATATAACCGAATGGCTAAAAAAACTTTAAAAGATTTAGATGTAAAAGGTAAAAAAGTATTAGTAAGAGTTGATTTCAATGTACCAATAA
>ERZ773069.124-NODE-124-length-55456-cov-83.063573_pt1 | contig 55456 bp, 76 predicted proteins | sample MGYA00580619_ERZ773069 | MGnify/ENA primary metagenome ERZ773069 (study PRJEB29015, sample SAMEA2738007) | human oral metagenome | biome: human oral; feature: human-associated habitat; material: dental | place: China | collected 2108 ...
AAACCTACAACTGGCAGAATATTACCATTTATTTTAATAGAAGTAACGTTTAAAGTTACATAGCTAGTAGATTCTATGCATTCTATAAATTTAGAACGAAGGTTCAAGTTAATGGTATATTTACCATTTTTAAGGCTTCCCTTATTAGGAGACTGTATAATTATTGTACGTGTTAGATTTATTGTAAAATCTGGCCCAACTTTGATACCTTCTATTGTAACTGTAAAGTATTCAGTATCTTCGTTGTGAATGGGAAGACTACGTAACCAACGAAATTTATGTTTTTCTAGAATTGCGTTACAGTTTGGTAAAACGATATCATTCCTCCCTTTAGTAGAAGTTTCTACCAGATCTTGACCTCCTGTTAAGAGGGATACTTTTTGCATAAGTGATCCATTAGATTCATTAAAAGGAAGAGTGATTATCCTTGCTTCTGATGATAATTCTATCTTCTTTGGGATTGGATTTTCTAGCTTTGCGAAATTAATAGTCATAATTGACCTTTCTCAATAGGTGCGCTGCTGCATTTTGTTCTTGCTACAGATAAGTGAATTATATTATAAAATAACTGCTTATTCAAATAAATTAGGTATTAGAGTTCACCCAACTAACCCGTAAGCCATAGTAAACCGCAGGAATGCTATTGGGCTGGCGAACAGTTCTGGCTGGTTAGCTCTTGCTATCCATTCTAAACTTTAATAAGATTTATAATAGATTTAAATAAGGTTTTGGAGCTATGAAAATAACATTTATCCGACACGGGCACAGTCAAAGTAACGAATTGAATATTTTATCCAGCAGCGCGGACGATGAGTTTTACCTAACTGACAAGGGTGTGGCGGAGATAAAAAAGGCTGCTCTAGAGTTCCGACCTTCTGCGGTCGAAAACGTTATCTTCATCAGCTCGCCTCTGAAACGTACTGTCCACAGCGCTCAAGTTTATATGAAGGCGATCGGTAAATCTAATGACGAACTTGCCATTGACCCCAGAATTAGAGAACTTGATTACGGAAAATTTTCTGGCAAAGAGAATGTGGGTCATATCCAAGAAAAGATTGACGAGGCGTATTCGAAATTTAAAAAAGATGGCGACAATTTGTTTAGGGTGGGTAAAACCGGCGAGAATAATTACGAATTTTTGATGAGAAATTACCGGTTTTTGAATGAATTGTGTGAAAAGTACATCAATAATGCCAATGTCCACGTAGTCGTTTTTTCTCATGCCGGTCCGATACGCGCGATGGAGAACGTGATTTTAAATAGCAGTGAACATCGTTCTAGAATTGCCAATGGTGAATTTCGTACGCATGAAATAAAACGACCTTTGCTAGGTCATATACGAAGAGAGGTTTTTAAGCTCAATAATTTTGTGTCAAAGAATACGAAACACTACGATGTAATAATTGGCGGCGCTGGTCCTTTTGGTCTAGTTTGTGCAGAGAGGCTAGCTAGTGCAGGGAAAAACGTGCTAATTTTAGAGAAAGAGAGCTACATCGGCGGTACCAGCTCATCATATATTGATGAAGAGACTGGCATCGAAGTGCATCGTTTTGGTCCGCATATCTTTCATATCAAGGATGAGAAAATACATAAATATGTATCTAAGTTTAAACCCCTCAATAATTATGTGCACAAAATAAAAGCGGCGCTGGTCCAAGACGAGACAGGCGAGATCAGTTATTATGATATGCCGTTAAACTTGAACTCGATTAATGATTATTATCATAAAAAATTAACACCAAAAGCCGCTCAAGAGTTTATATCTAAGCGTACTGGCGGCATTGAAGTATCTCAGGCAAAAAATGCAAAAGAAGCTGGCTACGCCGTTTTTGGGAAAGAATTGTTTGAATCATTTTTTAAAAACTATACCGAAAAACAGTGGGGACGATTGGCTGAAACTCTGCCTCCTGATTTATTCAGCCGGTATCAAATCAGATGGGATGATAATAATGAGGCGTTTGCTGGTCAATTCCAGGGAATTCCAGAAACAAGCTACGATGACCTCTTTAAGAGTATTGTGAGCCATGCCAATGAGACATACAGCGGAAGTATCGATATTATTTATAATGCAGATTTTCTTGTTGAATCTGAAAAAATTGAGCGACAGAACGGATACAGTAGTTTAAAAATATTCACTGGAGCTATTGATGAATACTTTAAGTTTTCGCTCGGAGAGCTAGCTTATAGATCGTTAAAATTCGAAGTTATCAAGAAGAATATGGATGAATTTCAGCCTGTTGCCGTCGTTAATTACCCGCAAAAGAAATACAAATATACGCGAGTTACAGAATATAAACATTTTCATCCTGAGGCGAAGAGTAGTAAGACGATTATTGGTTACGAATTTCCAGTTGAATACACCAGGGGACTGGAGCGGATATATCCAATTGAGGATGAAAAGAATAAAAAACTGTATAGGAAGTATAAACTTTTAGCGGAAAAAGAATACAAAGACAAAAGAGTGCTTTTTGGTGGTAGGTTGGGCGAATATAGGTACTATGACCTTGAGAATACGATAAAATCGGCTATAGAATTAGCGGATAAGATAGTTAAGGAGTATTTGTAATATATAGCTAATGTGGCGAACCTATTAGGGTTCACCCAACTAACCCGGAACAGCCATAGTAAACCGCAGGAATGCTATTGGGCTGGCGAACAGTTCTGGCTGGTTAGCTCTTGCTATCCATTCTAAACAAGCGGCACAGTTTACGCCACAGATATTTGTTGCAATAGCTCTCCTGAAGACTTGCGCGGCAACGAGGACAAGATACCTCATCGCCGAAGACTAGTTTGTTAAGGATTTGCCAGTATTTCTTGTTACTGGCAAACTTTGGTATGGTAGACATTAGGAACATCTCCTTTCACTTAGTTGCTATTCACTCCTAAGTTTACGGGATGTTCTGGTTTAGGTCGGTGGACCAGGTGATAGAGATTCGTTGACTAAAGGCTATAATTTGTGCTACAATACAAAAGTTACTTTTATGTACAAATAATATCAAGCAACCTTGGTGAATTATAAGGTCTCGTGCTTATTTAGCAACCTAACGGGAAACCAATAAACACCAAGGGTTTTAAGTGGGAGTAAAGAGGGCTATGAAAGCACTTCTCGGTACCAAAATTGGTATGACCCAAATCATCGGCGAGGATGGTGTTACTATTCCTGTAACAATTATTCAAGCTGGCCCAGTCACCGTTACTCAGGTGAAGTCAGTCGAAACAGACGGCTACAATGCGGTGCAAGTGGCATTTGATAAGGGTAAGAACCTGAGCAAGGCCGTAGCAGGTCACGTTAAACCTGCAAAAGTAACTCCGAAATATATTCGAGAGTTTCGTGTCGAAAAATTACCTGAAGGTATAAAAGTGGGCGACACTCTAAATGTATCATCGTTTGAACTGGGAGAGACTGTTCATGTGACTGGTACTAGCAAAGGTAAGGGTTTCGCTGGAACGGTGAAACGCCACAACTTTAATACAAGTAAAAAGACTCATGGTGGTAACGGCAATGTCCGCAAACCTGGTTCTATCGGATCTATGTATCCACAAAAAGTCTTTAAGGGCAAGAAAATGGCTGGACATATGGGCAATGAAAGAGTAACTGTTAAAAATCTAACTGTTGCTTATGTTGACCTGGATAGCAATTTGATTGGCTTAAAGGGTGCTGTACCAGGACCTAAAAAGGGTCTTGTAATGATCGGAGGGAATGCGTAATGGCGGAAACAACTAAAAAACAAACGCTTCCTAAAGATGTATTTGCAGTAGATGTGCCAAATCATGAATTGTTGAAGTTGGCATATGATAGCTACCTTGCTAATGCAAGACTAGCAAGTGCAACCACAAAACAACGCGGCGAAGTCCGCGGCGGTGGTAAAAAGCCATGGAAACAAAAAGGTACTGGTAGAGCACGTTTTGGCTCGACTCGTAATCCAATTTGGCGTGGCGGAGGTATAGTATTTGGTCCACGTGGTAATGAAAACTATACCAAAAAACTTTCAAAGACATCTAAGAGGGTTGCTATTAAGCAGGCGTTAACCTTAGCTAATAAAGATAATAGAATTATAGTTAAAGATATTAGTACAACTGGTAAAACTGCTGAAATAGTAAAGTTCTTGCAAGATAATAAAATTGATCGCAAGGTGCTTATTGTAGTAGACGAAAAAACTCCAGAGTTGATTCGTGCTACGAATAACTTACGACAGGTTCGTCTTGTAAGTGCGCTCTATTTGAATGTGTTTGATATTTTGAACGCAGATACAATCGTGTTAAATAATAAATCAGTGCCTGTTATTACAGACTGGTTAAATAAGGAGGTTGCGTAATGATTATAGTATTACCACGCGCCACCGAAAAGGCGTACCGCCTTATTCAAGAAAAGAATACTTACATTTTTGATGTTCCACTAAATGCTAATAAGCAGCAAATAGCTGAGGCTGTGGCTGATCAATTTGATGTAAAGGTTTCTGCTGTAAAAACTCTTGTACAACAAGGTAAATCAGTTCGATTTAGCCGTGGCAAAAATCGATATCCAGGTACAACAAAGCGTAAGGATACCAAAAAGGCATATGTAACGCTTGCTAAAGGCAGCTCGATTCAAGTATTTGAAGAGCCGGCAGTAGAAGAGGAGAAGAAGTAATGCCAGTAAAGCAATACAATCCAACTACTCCTGCTCGTCGCGGTATGACAAGTCAGGATTTGAGCGAGATTACAACTCGCAAACCACTAAAAAGCTTGATTAAGACTAAAAAACAAACAGCTGGTCGTAATAACCAGGGTCGTATTACAGTACGACATCGTGGTGGTGGTGTAAAAAGGCACTATCGACTATTAAACCATCGTTTGGGTGAAGGTTTGAATCTTTCAGTTGAAGAAATTGAGTACGATCCAAACCGTTCAGCTCGTATTGCACGCGTAAAGGATCAATATGGTTTAAGACATTACATAATTGCTGATACTCAAATGACTAAAGGTAAGACTATCGAATCTGGTAGCGAGGCGGCTATTGAAGCTTCAAATCGAATGCCACTTTCCCGTATACCTGTTGGTACACAGATTTATGGCATAGAAATTACGCCAGGTCGTGGAAGTCAAATGGTTCGCGCTGCGGGTGCGAAAGCTCAACTTATGGCAAAAGAGGGCGATTATGCATTAATTCGTATGCCATCTGGTGAGGTTCGCAAATTCCGTGTAGAGTGCTGCGCAAACATAGGTGTTGTCGGTAATATACAACACCAAAATGTTAAGATTGGTTCAGCTGGTCGCCGCCGCCGTAAGGGTATACGTCCAACTGTACGCGGTGTTGTTATGAACGCTGCAGATCACCCACATGGTGGTGGTGATGGTGGTCGCCATGGTAGTGGTAAGCCACCTCGTACTCCATGGGGTCAGTTAACTCTTGGATATCGAACTCGCCGCCGCAAATATACTAATAAATTAATTGTACGAACTCGCCATGAAGCGAAGAGGAAGAGGTAATATATGAGTCGCTCACTCAAAAAAGGTCCGTTCGTCGACTTAAAATTAGCAAAGAAAGTTGCTGCTTTGAAGGTCGGAGATCGTACTGTAGTTAAAACCTGGGCTCGTGCTAGTACTATCACACCAGAAATGGTAGGCTTTACTTTTGCTGTTCATAACGGCCGTGTGCATGTGCCTGTATTGATTACAGAAAATATGGTTGGACATAAGCTCGGCGAGTTTAGTCCAACTCGTAAATTCCGCAAGCACGGTGGAAAGGACAAAAAATAATGGCTGAAAGTATTACAGTACGTGCTTTTATCAAAGGTATTGATCAGACACCGCGCAAAGTTAGTATTGTGGCAAGTCTAGTGCGTGGTCGCTCTGTAGCTGATGCATTAGTTATTTTGGATCATACACCACGCCGCGCTGCTTTAGCTGTAAAAAAGGCTATTGCTTCTGCTGCAGCTAATGCTACAAATAATCATGGTTTAGACAATAAAACACTATTAATTTCTACATTAAATGTTACTGCGGGACCACGTATGCGTCGCTATAAGCCTGCTTCACGTGGACGCGCTTTACCTTTTGAGAAAAAATCTAGCCATATTTTAGTAGAGGTAACTGGCACTGAAAAGCCAAAAAAGAAGCCTGCTGCTAAAAAGGATGAACCAAAAGTAGCTAAAAAGCCAGCAACTAAAACTGCCGTAAAGAAAAACGACAAGAAAGTAGAGGAGAAGTAAGATGGGTCAAAAGGTTAATCCAATCAGCTTCCGTCTGCAAGTCCACAAAAATTGGGATTCACGCTGGTTTGCTAATAAGCGGGATTTTAGTAAGTGGCTTGCTGAAGACATTAAGATACGTGAATTGATTGAGAAAAAGTTTGCATCACGTCCAACTATTGATCGCATAGAGATTGAACGTTCAGCAAATCAGGTTACTATTACTATCCATACTGCAAAGGCTGGTGTAGTGATAGGTCGTGGTGGTGCTGGAGTACAAGAACTTAAGAAGCAGCTTGAAAAGATTGCAAGTTTGCCAGTTCGTATAAATATTGAAGAGGTTAAACGTCCAGAGCTTTCAGCTAAGTTGGTTGCGGAAAATATTGCTCATCAACTTGAGCGTCGCATCAACTTTAGGCGAGCTACTAAAATGTCTGCACAGAATACTATGAATGCTGGCGCAAAAGGTATCCGTATAGAGGTAGCTGGTCGTCTAAATAATGCTGAAATGGCTCGTCGCGAAAAGGTTATTGAAGGATCTGTGCCTCTCCATACACTAAGGGCTGACATTGATTTTTATACAGCCCGCGCAATGTGTCCTGGAGTTGGTATTGTTGGCGTAAAGGTATGGATCTACAAAGGTGAAAGGAGTGATATCTAATGTTGCTTCCAAAGAAAACCAAGTACCGTAAAGTACGCAAGGGAAGAAATAATGGCAAAGCTACTCGCGGTAACTATATTGCATTTGGTGATTATGCACTGCAATCTCAAAGTAATAGCGATGTAACAAGCCGTCAAATCGAGTCTGCCAGGCAGGCTATGACCCGCTACATTAAGCGTGGTGGTAAGATTTGGATTCGTATTTTCCCACATATTCCAGTTACGCGAAAACCAGTTGGCTTGAAGATGGGTATGGGTAAAGGTAATCCTGAATTCTTTGCAGCTAAGGTAAAAGAAGGAACTGTGATGTTTGAAATGAATGGTGTAAGCGAAGAGGTTGCGCGTGAAGCTATGCGTCTAGCTAGCCATAAGTTACCTGTAAAATGTAAGTTTATTAAGCGAGAGGATGCGTAGTTATGGCTGATAAAAAAGCAACTAAGCAGGCTGCGGAAGTTAAAACTTTAGAACAACTACATAAAGAGTTGGCTGCTAAGCGTGCGTATTTAACTGAAGCATTGCGTGGTCATCGAGCGGGTGAGTTACAAAATGTTCGCGTTCTTGGTAAAACTCGCAAAGAAATCGCTCGTTTGCTAACCGCTATTAATGCAGCTGAGCAGGAAGAAGGAGAAAAGTAATATGGCAAAGACTCTAACTGGTATTGTTACGTCTGATGTGCGTGATAAAACCATTACAGTAACAGTTACTAGCCGTGAAACTCATCCGTTATACGGTAAACAATATACCGTAAGCCGTAAATATACAGCTCATGATGAAAATAATGAGGCTCATATTGGAGATCGCGTGCGAATTGTTGAAACTCGCCCGCTTTCGAAGACAAAATCATTTAAGCTTGACGTGATTGAAGAAAAAGCCCGCGGAAGAGTTGAATTAAAAGAAGGTATTGAGGAGGCTTAGATATGATTCAACAAGAATCTCGTTTAAAAGTCACCGACAATAGCGGTGCAAAAGAAATTCTGTGTATCCGTGTTCTAGGCGGTACTGGTCGTCGTTATGCGCGTGTTGGCGATGTTATAGTGGCAACTGTAAAAGATGCAAACCCAACAGGTAATGTAAAGAAAAAATCTGTTGTAAAGGCTGTTGTAGTTCGTACACGTGATCAAATTCAGCGCAAAGATGGATCAACAATTTGCTTTGATGATAACGCTGCTGTAATTATCGGTGAAGATAAAAATCCAAAAGCAACTCGCGTATTTGGTCCCGTTCCGCGTGAGCTTCGTGATATGGGTTACAATAAGATTATCAGCTTGGCTCCGGAGGTATTATAACTATGGCTCGTATTAAAAAGGATGACATCGTAAAGATTATCTCTGGCAAAAATAAAGGTGTAACTGGAAAAGTCATTGCAGTTTTACCAAAAAAGAATGCTGCTCTAATTGAGAATGTTGGTACAGCTAAGCGTAAGGTTAAGCCAAGTCAAATTAATCCTCAAGGTGGCATGAAAGATATTCATGTACCTACATCTATGCATAAAATTGCTTTGGTGGTAGATGAAAAATCGTCGGCAACTAGTCGTGTAGGATATTCAAAGAATGACGATGGTAAAACAGTTCGTATTGCTCGTCAGTTAAATAATAAGGAGATTAAATAATGGCAAAAACTATAAAAAATGCCTATACTCCTCGCTTGAAAGCTTTGTACGATGGTACATATAAAAAAGAACTACAAGCCGAATTGGGACTTAGCAATATCCATCAAGTTCCAAAACTCGAAAAAATTGTAGTAAGCGTAGGACTTGGTAAAAACAAGGACGATAAGCGACACTATGAAGTTGTTAAAAACACGCTAACAAAAATTACTGGACAGGCTCCAGTTGATCGTATGGCTAAAAAGTCAATTGCTGGTTTTAAAATTCGTGCTGGTATGAATAGAATTGGTGTTAGTGTAACTTTACGTGGTGCTCGCATGTATGAATTTATGGATCGTTTTATCAATGTAGCGATGCCTCGTATACGCGACTTTCACGGAGTAGGTTTGAAAGCATTTGATAAAGGCGGTAATTACAATGTGGGCATAACTGAGCAGTCAATCTTCCCTGAACTTACTTTTGAAGAAACTCAGGTTTTGCACGGTTTGCAGGTGACTTTTGTTATCGAAAATCAAGATGTAGCGCATTCTCGAGCTTTATTAGAAAAGTTTGGCATGCCGTTTGAAAAAGAAGGAGGACGTCGCTAATGGCTAAAAAATCAATGATTGCTCGTGATGAAAAGCGCAAGAAAATGATTCAGAAATATGCAGATAAGCGCGCTGAGTTGAAAGAAAAAGGCGATCAAGAAGGTTTACAAAAACTTCCTCGCAATTCTAGCCCAACTCGCTGGAAGAATCGTGATATCCTCAATGGTCGTCCACATGCATATATGCGACGCTTTGGTTTGAATCGTATTAATTTCCGTGAAAAAGCTTCCCGAGGCGAAATCCCTGGTGTAACAAAGAGTAGTTGGTAGGAAGGAGGAGAATATATGTCTATGCAAACTACAGACCCAATCGCCGACCTTCTAACTCGCATTCGTAATGCAAAGATGGTTGGAAAAACAGAGGTACGTGTACCTGCTAGCAAGATGAAAAAAGTTATTGCTGAGCAGTTGGTAAAAAGTGGTTATCTAGAAAATGTTAAATTAGAAGATGCAAAACCACGTGGCGTATTAGTTATTGATATAAATAAGCCTGGCGAAAATAGTGTAATTAACGAAATTACGCGTATTAGTAAGCCTGGTCGCCGTGTTTATATCAAATCTACTGAAATTCCAAAGGTTAAATCTGGACGGGGAATTGTCTTGATTAGTACATCAAAGGGTATTATGACTGGTTCAGAAGCTGTGAAAGCTAAGCTGGGTGGTGAATTACTTTTGAAAGTATACTAAATTATCCCTGGGATCATACATACAAAATACTCCGAGTTTATACGGAGTATTTTGTTATTTATGCGTAAATAGTGTTACTACATAACCTACATCAAAGCTAGATTGATGTTTCTTAAGATGTATTTACACATATAGTTTTATTTGATATAATGTGCTAGTTATTACTAATTTATGTGTGATGAGGTAGTAGCTGCTATCAAGCATACATAGTAAACGAAAGGCAATAAAAGTGAGTCTGAGTCGAATCGGAAAACTGCCGGTAGTTATTCCGGCCGGTGTGACAATCACGGTTGATTCTGGCAATGTAGTAGTCAAAGGCCCAAAGGGTGAATTGACACAGTTCATTACGCCAGCGGTCGACGTGAAAGTCGAAGACGGACAAGTTACCGTTCATCCTAAAGATGAATCTAAAACAGCCCGCGCCCAGCACGGCTTGATGCGTGCATTAATTAATAATATGGTAATTGGTGTTACTAAAGGGTACGAAAAGAAGCTAGAGGTTAATGGCGTTGGTTTTCGTGTTTCTATGAGTGGTCAGGATCTAGAAATGAGTCTTGGCTTTAGCCATCCAGTTAAATATACTCCACCTACAGATGTGAAGATTTCAACCAACAAGATGGAGATCACGGTTAGCGGTATTGATAAGCAAAAAGTTGGACAAGTTGCAGCCGAGATTAGGTCGTTTAAGAAACCTGAACCCTATAAAGGCAAGGGTATTAAATATGCTGATGAAGTTATTCTTCGCAAGGCTGGAAAGGCAGGTAAATAATGGCTGATTTACAGAAAAAGCTATTAAATAAGCGTTTGCGTAAAAATAGGGTTCGCGCTAGAGTTAACGGCACTGCAGACCGTCCACGCCTAACTGTATTTATTAGCAACAAGCACGTTAGTGCACAAATCATTGACGATACAAAGGGTATTACTATTGTATCTGCAACTACAGTCGGTACTAAATTAGCAGGATCAATGACGGAATTGGCAGCTAAAGTTGGCTCTGATATCGCAAAGAAAGCAAAGAAAGCAAAGATTAACGCAGTTGTGTTTGATCGCAATGGTCGCCAGTATGCTGGTCGTCTAAGCGCATTGGCCGATGCTGCACGTAAGGAAGGATTGGAATTTTAGTATGGCAGAGAAAACTGCAAATGCTACTACTCGTTCAGATGCACCTAGAGGTCGTCAGCAACGTAGTAGTCGTCGCGATGAACGACGAAATAAGCGTGATCGAGATGATGCACCAAAAGAATTTGAAGAAGTTGTTATCAATATTGATCGTGTCGCACGTGTTGTAAAAGGTGGACGTCGATTCCGATTTAAGGCGTTGGTTGTAGTTGGCAATCGTAAAGATAAGGTTGGTGTAGGAGTAGCTAAAGGTCAGGACGTACAAACTGCCATCTCTAAGGCTACTGATGTTGCAAAGAAGAATCTTATTATTATACCTTTGTATAAAGATACCATTCCACATGATTCAGAAACTAGAATTAGTGGTGCTCATGTTTTAATTAAACCTGCCGCTCCAGGTACAGGTATTATTGCTGGAGGTGTTATTAGGCAAATTATTGGTGTAACAGGTATTCGAAATATGCTTTCGAAATCATTGGGATCAACCAATAAAGTAAATATTGCTTATGCTACAATTAAGGCTCTTAGCTCACTTGTTCCACGTAATCAATGGGTTGGTGTAGAAAAGAAGTCTAAAAGGGGGACTAAGTAATGGTTAAATATAACGAACTTAGTGTATCTTCAAATAAGAATAAGACTCGCGTTGGTCGTGGTATATCTGCTGGGCGGGGTAAGACAGCTGGGCGCGGTACTAAGGGTCAGAATGCTCGTACTGGTAAAAAACTACATGTTATGTTTCAGGGTGGTCAACGTCCTTTGGCGCAAGCTATTCCTAAAAATCGTGGGTTTAAGAGTTTAAAGGCTCCTGCTCAGGTTGTATATACAGATAACCTTAATAGTTTATCTGGCGTTGTTGATAACTTTACGCTTTATGAAGCTGGATTAATTGCAACTCCGTTTCATACAGTTAAAGTAATCACCCGTGGTGAAATTACAACCCAAATAGATCTTAAGATTCAGTCAATATCTGCTAGTGCAAAAGAGGCTCTCTCTAATGCTGGTGGTAGTTTTGAAAAGGTTGCAACGCCTCTTCCTAAGTCTGTAAAACAAGCTGAAGCTGAAGATAAGTAATCTTTATATATTATAAATAAAGTCCCGACAAATAATGTGCGGGGCTTTATTTTCAAGATATGTAACTTTATTTATCGCTAAACACTATGTTATAATACGAGACAGTTATTGAATGAAGATTCCAAATACAATATTTGACCAGAGGGGTATACGATGAATTGGAGAATTATATTTAAGTCACTGAAGAATCGCGATATGCAGAAGCGATTGCTTATCGTTTTGATGTTGATAGTTGCGTATAGACTATTGGCCCATGTGCCAGTACCGTTAACTGAACCTACAAAATTAAAAGAAGTTTTAACGAGCTTTTTAACTTCAAGCGATTTTGGTGGATTTTTAAACTTACTTTCAGGTGGTGCTCTGAGTAGGCTATCTATTGTTTTAGTTGGGCTTAGCCCGTTTATTACAGCTAGTATTATCTCTCAATTAATGACTCGCGCCATTCCTAAACTTGAGCAGCTTCATCAAGATGGTGAAACAGGCCGTCGTAAAATTAATCAATGGACTCGTATCATGACTGTACCTCTGGCGGTTATTCAGTCAATTGCGTTTATCTATATTTTGCGTCAGTCGGTCTTGGCTGGTAATACTACTGTTTTATCAAACACCTCTATTATGGAATGGATTATTGCTATTACTGCAATGACGGCTGGATCTGTCCTATTAATGTGGATTGGTGAACTTATGACAGAACAAGGTGTTGGAAATGGTATTAGTCTATTAATATTTGCAGGTATTGTAGCTCAGCTTCCAAGCACCCTTTCAACTATAGGGACATCTCTCTTCGATGTAAGTAAAGGATCATTGAGTGTATTTGGGTGGTTTAATTTACCTGTTAATCCTACTATTTTCTGGATTACTCTTGCGCTATTAACAGTATCTCTCTTTACTCTATATATACTTGTGAAGATTAATGAGGCGCAGAGGATAATTATTGTAAATTATGCAAAGCGAGTGCAAGGTAATAGTGCATATAGTGGTATTAAGAGTGTTCTTCCTGTTAAGTTGATTGTGGCTGGTGTTATTCCAGTTATATTTGCAGTAGCATTCTTAAGCTTACCTGCGTTTGTTGGGCAAGTTCTGAAAGCAACAGAGAATCCTAGCTATCGTCAGGTAGCAGATCATTTAATCACATGGTTCCAAGCTCCAAATCCTGGTAACTTCACCGGAGATACGGCTCAGGCATTTATTTATCCTGCTATATATTTCTTGCTTGTTATCTTGTTTACATACTTTTATACAGGTATTGCATTTAATAGTAAGGAAATTGCTGAAAATCTGCAAAAACAAGGTGGATTTATTGAGGGAGTTCGTCCTGGTGGTCAAACTGAGGAATATCTAAAAAGGACAGTAAATAGATTGCAGCTTTTCGGATCAATTGTTCTCGGTATAATTGCGATCATGCCGTTTGCGATTGAATATTTACTTTATAACTTTACGGGTATTCAAAATGCTAATTTGGCAATTGGAGGCACGGGTCTTTTGATTGTGGTTTCTGTTGGTCTTGAGTCGTTGCGTCAGATAAACAGCCGAGCATTAATGGTTACCTATGATGACTATAAATAATAGATTAGTGTTGTAATTTAAGGCTCCAGGAATAGTTCAAAAATCTGGAGCTTTTTAGTATAATACTAATATGTCTAGCGGGTTACATATACAACCAAAACGCGAATTTAATTATAAACTATTAGCATTTTTTGTCGTTTTGTGTATATTTGGCGGAATGATTGCATGGTATGGTTGGCGTTATTATATCGCGGGTGAGTTACCTCCTATTCCCATACCTATCTCTGCTGGTCGTACTGGAATAGATGAAACTTCAGTTAGCGCATCTCAAAAGCAAAAACACACCACCTCAGGTTCACAACCTAAGTTTTTAACAATAGAATCACTTAATGTTAATCAGGCTCGTGTATTTCCAGTTGGGCTAAGAGGCAATAATGAAGTTGACATGCCTAAAAATATTAACGATGTTGGATGGTACAGTAAAAGTTCACAACCAGATGAAGATATTAGTGTTGTTCTACTAAGTGGTCATAATACTGGAATAGAAAAGGACGGTGTATTTAAAAACCTATCAAAATTATCTGACAATAGTAAAATTACAATTAGACGTGGTGATGACAGAAATATTAACTATATTGTGAAAAGTGTAAAAATAGTTAGAGTAGAAGATTTTAATAGTGCCGCTACTAGTGAAATAACCAAGCCAATAGATGAAACTAAGCAGGGTGTGACACTAATTAGTGATTTGGGAAATTGGATTCCAGCTAAGGGTACCTATGATCACCGTGTGATTGTACGGGCTTCAGAGATTTAGTTTTAATATATTTCTTTACTTATATACAGATCTAATGTATAATCTATACTTGTAATTTATGGTAAGTCAAAAGGAAGTAATTAAAATGGTAGGTAAGGTAGTCGAAGCACTACCTGGTACTAAGTTTAAAGTTGAACTTGAGAATGGCCATACAATTCTCGCTCATATTAGCGGTAGAATGCGTAAACATTATATCAGACTGGTACCGGGCGATAGGGTAGAAGTTGAGATGACCCCGTATGATCTTACGCAGGGAAGAATCAGCTTTCGCCTGAGAGACGAGCGTCCGTCAAAAGACGCATAAAGTATTAACTATAATTTGGGTTTACCCAAGGGGAGTTTTTATTCACTCATGAAAGTTCGTGCGAGTGTAAAGAAAATCAGTCCCGATGACCAACTGGTGCGCCGAAAGGGTCGCCTCCGCGTCATCAATAAAAAGAAACCTAAGAATAAGCAAAGGCAGGGTTAAGCATGGCTCGAATTTCTGGGGTAGTGATACCTTCTGAAAAACAAGTGCAGATTTCTCTTACCTATATTTATGGTATTGGTCCGAAGTATGCACGAGACATCCTTGCGGCGGCAAAAATTGAGCCGACCACTCGGGTGAAAGATCTCACCGAGGCTGAAGAGCAAAAAATTCGCGATATAATTGACAATAATTATACGACCGAAGGCGATCTACAGCGCTTGGTGACAAATAATATTAAGCGCTTAAAAGACGTCAACTCGTATCGTGGTCTACGTCATAAATCAGGCTTGCCTGTGCGTGGACAGCGTACTAGAACGAATGCACGAACTCGTAAAGGTCGAGCAATTGCCGTTGGCGGAACACAACCAAAGGCAGCAAGTAAGACTTAAAGAAGGGAAATAGAGAGACAATGGCAGAAGCAAAAACAAGTGCTCGTAAAAAACAGCGTCGATCGGTTCCATCTGGTCAGCTGCATATTCAGGCAACATTTAATAATACAACTATTACTTTTACAGATAAAAAAGGTAATGCATTAACTGCGTCTTCAGCAGGTGCTTGCGGTTTTCGTGGTAGTAAAAAGGGTACAGCTTATGCTGCACAGGTTGCAGCAGAGAAAGCTGCCGAGGCGGCTAAGAGTTTGCATGGATTAAGTTCTGTGGATGTATTTGTAAAGGGTGTTGGTCTTGGACGCGATGCTGCGATCCGCGCAATGAGCAATCTAGATATAACAGTCGATAGTATTAAAGATGTAACTGGCGTGCCGCATGGCGGTGTTCGCCCAAAGAAAGCGAGGAGGGCATAATTAAATGGCACGAGATACCTCTCCTATTGTAAAGCAAAGCCGTCGTGAAGGTTATGCTTTACATCCAAAAGCACATAAGATTATGGTACGTAAATCTGGCATCCCAGGCGAGCATGCTCATGGTCGTCAAGGTAAGCCAAGTCTTTATCTTACACAGCTGCGTGAAAAGCAGAAGGTTCGCCGTACATATGGCTTACTTGAGAAGCAGTTTTCGCGCTTAATGAAAGAAGCCACACGAAAAAAAGGCCTAGCTGGAGAAAATCTTCTACAGCTACTTGAGCGCCGTTTAGATAATGCGGTGTATCGAGCAGGATTTGCAAGTAGTCGCCGTGCTGCTCGCCAGTTGGTTAGTCACGGTCATTTTATCCTGAACGGTCGTCGTGTTGATATACCATCAATTCGCCTAAAAGCTGGTGATGAGATTAGTGTACGTCCAAAAAGTACAAAATCTGGCTATTTTACTCATATTGATGATATTGTAAAGAATTCAAATCAAACAGCTCTCAGTTGGATGAAGTCTGATGTAAAGGGACTTAAATTTTCAATTACTGGGAATCCAAAAAGAGAAGAAGCTGAGCCAGATATTAATGAACAGCTAATCGTTGAATACTATTCACGCTAAAAAGGGTAAGGAGCAAAAGCATGACAAAAGTTATTCACAATCCAGCACTATCAAACATTGAAGATTATTCAAGTACAAGTGCAGCTTTCACGGTGGAGCCTCTTCGCGGTGGATATGGCAATACCCTCGGAAATAGTCTTCGCCGTGTATTGATGTCAAGTATTCATGGTGCGGCTGTCATATCGTTTAAGATTGAAGGCGCTACTCATGAATTTACAACAGTGCCAGGTATAAAAGAAGATGTAGTTGATATTAGCCTTAACCTGAAGTCTGTTAAGATTAAAATGCATACAGATGACCCAATTGAGTTACGTTTGGAGAAACACGGAGCGGGTCAGGTAACTGCTGGCGATATTCAGTCCCATGCTGATGTAGAGATCATTAATCCAGAGCAAGTAATTTGTACGGTTGATGATCCTTCAGCAAAAGCTGTAATAGATTTGGTAATTGATTCTGGCCGTGGTTATCTTTCAATTGAAGATTCAAGCGAAACTCGTTTACATAGTGATCATATTGCGCTTGATGCAGTATTTAGTCCAGTAATTCGTGTTCGATATAAGGTTGAGTCAACTCGTGTTGGTCAAGAAACTAATCTTGAAAAGCTTATCGTAGTTATTGATACAGATGGCTCCATTACTCCACGTGATGCATTTGAAGAAGCTGCTGCGATACTTGTTAATCAATATACAGCCTTAGCTGGCAGTACTGTTGTGGAGTCGGCTCCAGCACTTGGCCAAGAGCGTGAAGAAGAATCAAATGAACTAAATACTTCAATTGAAGATTTGGATTTAACAGCACGTACGGCTAATGCGTTGATTAATAATGATATTAGAACAGTCCAAGATCTAGTAACCCTAACTGAACAAGATTTAAGAGAATTAAAGGGCTTTGGATCAAAGGCATTAGATGAAGTAAAAGATAAACTAGCGGAGTTGGAGCTCTAAATTATGCATCGACATGGATATAAAGGGCGCAAGTTTGGTCGTGAGCGAGACCAGCGCCGCGCACTCATGAAAGGCTTAGCTACTAGTTTGGTTGAACATGGTAAGATTGAGACCACTCTACCTAAAGCTAAGGAATTAGTGCGCTACATTGAAAAGCTCATTACAAAAGCAAAGAAAGGCGATCTACATAATCGACGTCAAGTTATTGCAAAACTATCAACCCAAATGGCTGCATTTAAGCTAGTGGATGAAATTGCGCCTCAATTAGGTAATCGAACTAGTGGACATGTTCGTGTTAAGCGTACTCGTCTTCGAGTCGGCGATGGCGCACAGATGGCTACTATAGAATTTGTAGATAGTTTAAAGCCAGTAGCAAAGGAGGCTAAGTAATGAATAAAACTTATTCACAAAAGCCTAGTGAAATTGAAAGAAATTGGCTTCTAGTTGATGCTAGTGAATTACCGCTTGGTCGCTTAGCTACAATCATTGCAACTAAATTAATTGGTAAAGATAAGCCGACTTATACTCCTCATATTGATGGTGGAGATTACGTAGTGGTAATTAACGCTGCTCAGGCAGTTGTCACAGGTCAAAAGGAAACTGATAAAGTTTACTACCATCATTCAGGATTTCCAGGGGGAATTAAGGATGCAAGATTAGAAGAAGTAAGAGCTAAGTTCCCAGAAAGAATTATTGAGAATGCTGTAAAAGGTATGTTACCAAAGAATAAATTACAAGCGGACCGAATGAAACGTTTGCGTGTATTTGCTGGCAGCGAGCATACTCATACAGCACAATCACCAAAGAAAGTAGAGATAAAGTAATATGGCAGATAAAAAATACTTTTATGGTCTTGGTAGGCGCAAAAGCGCGACTGCACGCGCTCGCTTATATAGTGGCAAGGGTGATATAAAAATTAATGATAAACCAGCTATGGAATATCTTTCAGGCAATAAAACTTTGCTTGCAGAAGTTACTGATCCATTAGCCTTAGTTGGTAAGCAGAAAGAATTTGATATCACAATTCGCGTTAGTGGCGGTGGATTGTCTGGTCAGGTTGATGCAATTAAACTAGCTATTTCTAAAGCGATAGTTACCGCTTACAATGATTTACGTGGTACATTAAAGAAGGCAGAGCTTCTAAAGCGCGATCCTCGTGAGAAGGAACGCAAGAAATATGGTTTGCGTTCAGCCCGTAAACGTGAACAATTCTCTAAGCGCTAGAATTTAATACAGAATCAAAAAACGCTCAAATAAAATCGGGGCGTTTTTTGATTATAGTATAATTATATATATGAAATTACCAAAATTAGATCTACCTAGATTTTTAAACGTGCGTACGGATAGACGCGTCAAAAATCCTTCTGCCACAGTGGTAATGATACATGGTATAGGAAATACTGCAGATGCTTGGAATGATGTAATTAACGAGTTGCCACCAGATGTTAGAATAATTACAGTCGATCTCCTTGGGTTCGGTGATTCCCCAAAACCTACTGCTTCCTATAATGTACGTGTACAGGCTCGTTCTATTGCTTCTACCTTAGTAAAGCAACGACTTTTTCAACGAGTTATTTTAGTTGGTCACTCACTGGGCGCACTTATATCTATTGAAATAGCTAAACGTTATCCCTATATGGTTCGTGGGTTAATTTTATGTTCACCACCAATATATAAGAATGATTCAGAATCTAGCCTTATTCTTTCATCGGATAAGATATTAACCAAAATATATAAGGTTGCTGCTAAAGATGCAAAGAAGAAACCTGAATTTTATAAGAAGGCTGCAAAAATTGCCAAAGTAGCTAAAATAACGTCGCCAAGTTTTACTGTAAATGACGACACTTTACCGAGCTATATAAAATCATTAAAATCAAGTATAATTAACCAAAATTCATTTGATGATATATCCAAATTAAAAATTCCGGTACATATAATCTATGGTCGTTTTGATCCCTTGGTAGTATCTGGCAATTTAAAAGATATAGCCAAGAATAATGATAATATTACGGCTCAATCGATAAATGCTATGCATGAAGTTACCAATACTTATACTCCAAAAATAATTAAGAACTTAGAAAAAATGCTAAAAACTAGAGAGTAAATTATTGGCATGTAATACAGTCTATGATTTATGATATAATTATCATATGGTGAAACCTGTAATTTTGACTGGTGTACGTTCTAATGAAGAGCCAACTTTAGGTAATTTTCTTGGTGCATTTACACCTATGGTTGAGATGCAAAAAAAATATGCTGGTGATTATCAAATAAACATGTTTGTGCCAGATTTGCATAGCTTTACAACTCCAATTGACCACAGCAACTTAAAACAAAATACACTGCATAATCTAAAATATTTTGTAGCGGCTGGGCTAGATTTAGATAATAGCGACACCTTTTTATATAGACAAAGCTATATTCCTGCACATAGTGAAATGGCGTGGATTTTGGATTGCTTTACTTATGTTGGTGAAATGCAGCGTATGACTCAGTTTAAAGAAAAATCTGCCGAACATGCTGCTAGTGTTACCATGGGTCTCATGAACTACCCTGTATTAATGGCTGCAGATATTTTGCTATATGGTGCAGAATATATTCCAGTTGGCGAAGATCAATTTCAGCATCTAGAAATAACACGCGATATTGCCATGAGATTTAATAATAAGTTTGGTGATATTTTGGTTGTGCCAAAGTCAACTGCTGATCAGATGCGATTTATCCAGAGAGATAAAGGTCTACGCGTCCGTAGCTTAACAAATCCTGCAAAAAAAATGAGTAAAAGCTCTGAAGATGAAAAATCTAAAATATGCTTGAATGATAACCCTAGCGTGGCTCGTAAGAAGATTATGTCAGCCACAACAGACAGCTTGGCTAGAGTTAATTTTGACTGGGAAAAACAGCCAGGAGTAACAAATTTGTTGAAAATTAAATCATTACTTTCGGGCCGTTCGCAAGACGATATAAACGCGGAATGGGTTGGATGTGAACGTTATGGGGATCTAAAAATATCTGTGGCTGATACTGTTGAAGAATTTTTGACCAACTTTCATCTAAAATATAAGTCTATTACTGATGAAGAATTAATTTATAAACTTGAAAAATCAGAAGAAAAGATGCGTAAAATTGCTGGAGAAACTTTATTGCGCGTACAAAAGGCAGTAGGTTTGCGCTAGATGAAGTTTGATTCGTCAGATATTATTACAATTCTACAAAAATTTAATAAGGTAGAGGGTGATAGTTTTCCACGCGATATCAAATCGATTCAGAAATTAAAGCCTCATGATAAGAATGTATTGATTACTTTTGTCTTTAAGAGTAAAAAATATGCAATTTTAATTGATAATTCTGCCGAAGATGATAACGAGTATATTCATAGCCAGATTACCTCGCACATATCAGGAAGCGATAACTACCAGCTGGTAAATAATCCTTCTAGCGATGATTTTTTAACCTTTGGATTGCCTTATAAAGGTAAGGATTGCTACCTGTTAGAAAGTAAATCTGACAAAAAACGTCTTGATATTTTATTAGTTGAAAAATTTGGTAAAGAATCACGCAGTACATATCAAAAGATGATTACGGCGGGACAAATTTTGGTAGATGGTAAAATTGCAAAAAATGCAAAACAACTAGTTGGTATAGAAAGTAATGTAAAAATAGAATCTAAACAGCAAAAGTTTACACCAATTAAATATGAAACAATATACGAAGATGATGATATTATCGTTATAAATAAACCAGCTGGTATGCTTACGCACGCTAAAGGGGTGATTGCTGAAGAATTTACTGCGGCAGATATAGTGAAGCCTATTACTAACTATAAGGCTGATACTAATCGCCCTGGTATTATACATCGCTTGGACAGAAATACTAGTGGAGTACTTTTAATGGTGAAGAATAGTGATGCAGCCAGCAAAATTCAAAAGCAATTTAGCCAACGAACTATAAAAAAGACTTATTATGCTATAGTCTGTGGCATTCCAGATCAGCATAAAGCTTTTATTGACTTACCTATCGAACGCAATCCCTCGCGCCCTAGTACCTTTAGAGTGGGGGCGAATGGCAAGTCTGCACAAACTAGCTATGAAGTTGAGAGATCTATAATCAAAAAAAATATAAGCCTTATAAAACTTCAGCCTAAGACTGGTCGTACACATCAGCTTCGTGTTCATATGCAGTATTTAAATACGCCTATCCTGGGTGATTTAGTTTACGGCGGTAAGCCAGCCGAGCGAATGTTTCTACATGCAGAGTCTTTAGAAGTTACACTATTAAGCGGTGAGCGTAAACTATTTAAAGCTCCTTTACCAGATGAATTTAATCAACTTATGGATAAATAAAATGTCTAAAGATAATTTACCTCATGCATTAATTCTGGAATTACCAGAGGGTTTTGATGACCTGAAGGAAATAATAGATTCTTTCAAAAATAAGCAAAATTATATTTTAGAGATAAATGAGCATAAATCGCCAAGCGGTACTACTATCGGAATCTTTATAGAAGATATTAGATTGTTGCGCGATACTGTTAAAACTCAGCGAAAGGGCGTTCAGACAATTGTTATTATTCACGATGCTGCTAGGCTCACAGAGCAAGCACAAAATGCATTGCTAAAAATATTAGAAGAACCTCATCAAAACTTGCACTTTATACTGGCCACTAAACGTATACAGTCACTTCTTGATACTGTGCGTTCACGCTGTCAGGTAAAAAAAATTGCGCCAAGTAACTTAACTATTGATTTACCCGCAGATAAGAAAGATAGAATTAAATTTATGTCTGATGGTGATAAATTTTTAGAGAGTAGGTTAATCAAAGACAGTAAGTTTTATGATAAAAAAGTGAAGGTTTTTGAATCTGCTAAGATATTTATTTCAGGTTCACAACTTGATAAAATGGCGTTAATTACTTCTATTAAAGAATCACGCGATGAGGCTTTGGATTTGGTTAATGCCTCTCTGACTGTTTGCAAGTTTATGATAACTAGCCATTATAATAATGATTTGCGTATAAAGACAGATAAACTCCTACAAACAGGTGAATCTCTTAGGAAAAATGCAAATATAAGGCTAGCTTTGTTAGCTTGTGTGATATAATTAGCTAGAGATGTTTGGACTATTATTTATTATAATTGTTGGTATTGCAATTATTTTTTACGAGCCTAAGCTTAATAAAAAATCAACTGTTTCATCTAAGAAACTCGCTGAGAAGATAGATAAACTTTGGGATATTGCCCAGGATTCAATTAAAAATAATAAGTATTTAAGGGCTGAAAAAGCACTACTAACAATTCTGCGCGTAGATGAGCGCAATGCCAATGCTTACAATCGGTTGGGTATTATATATGCTAAACAAAAAGCCTATAAGGATGCTATTGAATGTTTTGAGATCGCACAAAGCCTAGAGCCAAGCGCAAGTAGTTTACATAATGCTGGACTTATCTACTTAGAAACAGATAACCTTGAAAAGGCCGCACTTGCTTTTGAACAGGCTATGACCATGGAATCTACTGTACCATCACGACATATTGCTTATGCTAAAGTTTTACAAAAGCTTGGACGTGATGAAAAGGCTATAAAATCATTTGAAAAGGCAGTGGAGTTAGATCGTTCAGTCCAGTCTTTACGTATTTTACTTGATGCGTATGAAAAGGTGGGTGATAAGGAAAAAGCTAGTGAAGTTAAAGTAGAAATTGATAAAATGCTTACGCCAAAGAATATCAAGTCGTCTATAGTTGCGTCTCAACATTCGAGCTCCCAAGCCCAGTTTAAACTTCCAAGTAGAAATATTGCGCAACCCATGTATAAAAGGCATAAATAATATATAAAGCCACCCATAGGGCGGTTAAATTAAGATGGAGCCGTCTGCGAGACTTGAACTCGCGACCTTCGCCTTACCATGGCGACGCTACTACCAGCTGAGCTAAGACGGCACATGAATTGTTCCATCTGATTATATCAAACTTATTACTAGCAGTAAACCTGTAATTATTGATAAGTTCAGATATTATTTTCGACTACTTTTAGATGTTTGTTTAGTTATTTTATTGTCTTTTATTTTATTTATTTTTAATAAAATCAGAGATTGTAATAATGCCCAGATTATCATATTAACAATTAGCGTAAATAGTGCCAAGATCGCTACTAGTAGTAATCTTTGACCTAGAGTGTAGTTTATTAGACTGATTATCCCTGCTATAATTAATGAAACACAAGCTATTAAAGCGTAAGTTTGCTGTAGTTTTTGTCTTTCAGTTGTTTTTGTATTCCATTCAACTAAAATTTTCTTTATTGAATCATTCATATTTTTATAATAACATGTTTTTTACAAATAGTCAATAATAAGTATTATGCCGTTGACCAGTTTATTATAATTTGCTAAAATTACATAGAGTTGTTGCTCATTTGATTAAAGCATAGCTATATGCCGCTTTAGCTCAGTTGGTCAGAGCGACGGTTTTGTAAACTACCCGCCTTTATGGCGGTTCTTTTTTTATCTACACCACATCTGTGGTGTTTTTTAATTTCCACGAGGTTATCAAATGCGTATCTGATAGCCTCGTGCAGAATTAACAAACTGTGCTATTACGGATTATGTAAGCGGCATTAAAAGTGAATGTACGGCGAAATAAGGATTAGCGCGACAGATTATTTACAATCCAGGCATAATACGAATAAAAGTTAGTATTTTAATAATTTGGTTTATAGGTGAACAGCGCTGAGCGGTTTTTATATCGCTAGTACTTACTTAATTAGCTGGTGTTCGAATCTGCCGTTTCAAAAATCCCCTTGATTTTTTATTCGAACGCTCAGCGCTGTTCACTACAGGTCTCCCACGCCTTAAAGTGGGCAGTAAAGCAAAAAACCGCTCAAAAGAGCGGTCACCAAAGCCATTATATCAAATGGCAGATTGTGAGTAAATATGAAAATTAAAGTAAAGCAAATCAGAGCGAGTTATCGTTTTGATTTCTTTGATAGAGAGTGGTATTGCAACCACGATAACCTAGAAGTAATTCAGCCTTGCTGTTTTGGTAGAGAAGCCGAATGGTGCGGCTGTCATGGCGAGACTGAATTCTATTGTCCAAATCCTGATTGTGATGGAATCGAGGATGAGGTAGTAGATTTCTACGCCAGAGAAGAGCTGCGCGAATTATGCTTGGATTAAATAAGATAAAAAAGGAGAAAACAATGAAAAAACTTAATATTGAAACTATCAAAACTATCATCATTACGATTTTAATTACTGCAATCGTCGCTTTTATCGGCGGTATGCAATACCAAAAGCGTCAGACTGAACAAGTCAAAACTGAAGCGGCGACAATCGTTAAAGATGTGAAAGTTGAAGTGTCAAAACAGTAGCGACGGGAAAGCGGCAACCGTCGCTAGAACAAACTGCCGCAAAGGTTGAAGCCTCGCCTGCACCTCAAAAACCTGTTGTGGAGGCAGCTAGTGCAGGCGGCTGCGAAAGGTTTCAACCTTTACTTGAGAAATACGATTGGGATGTGAGAATTATGAAAGCGATCATGCAAGCTGAAAGTTCTTGCAATGAAAACGCTACTGGCGATACAAGCCTAATATTTACGCAAAATGGTCGAACTTACGGCTATTCAGTATCACTGTTTCAGGTGAGGATCTTACCAGGACGAGAAGCTTGTGATTCGCGCAACCCAGAAATAAATATTGACTGTGCTTATCATGTGTGGAAATCACAAGGATATAAAGCATGGTCAGTTTATACGAATAAAAGATATTTAAGATTTTTATAGAAAGAGTAAGAGAAAATATGTCACAACTACAAGAATACGTCGACTCACAAGTCGCAACAATATCACCGTTCAAGGTGAAATCACAAGAGCTTTTGGATCAAGCCAAAGCCAAAGAAATCACTGACGACGCAACCGCTAAAGAAGCAGTCGCAATCCGCAAGCTGATCACCTCACACCGTACTGAAGTTAAAAACGCACGGTTGGCGATCACTCGCAACTTTGACAGCGTCAAATCGCAATTTATCGACGCTGAAAAAGATGTTCTCGCGCCAGCTGAAGAGGCGTTAGAGAATATCAGCCAAAAGATTCTAGCCTACCAGGAGGAACAGGAGCGGCTAGCAAAAGAGGAAGCGGCACGCGTTGACGCTATCTGCGCCAAGTTTACTACCAACACCAAATCACTACGCAGCCAGAAAGCTTGCGATGAGCGAGGTGCTGAATTGAAGCAGATATTCGCTGAGCTACCTGAAGATGACCAGAACTACGCTGAAATCAAGCTGGCATTCACCAAAGCCATCAACGAGTTGTTGACACGTAAAGACGAATTGACGACCGCTGAACGTGATGAGGCTGAAGCTGCGAAACTGGCGGCACAACGTAAACGCGAACAGGAGATCGCTGAGACTGAAGCAGCCAAAGCTGCTAAGACACAGAAGCCAGCTGTCAAATCTGGCATCAAAACCAAAACGGTATTCACGGTTACCAATCCTGAGTTAGTGCCACGATCACTATGCGAGCCAAGCGACAAACTAATCCGCGAAGCTATCGCCAATGGGTTACGTGAAATTCCAGGTGTTGAAATCCGCGAGGAAAAGAGTTTCTAAATATGGCAGCGATCAGTAACATCAACTTAAGTAAGAAGGAGGTGTAGATGAGTGAATTATACAAAGCCTTACAAGAGTTTCGCAAAATAACACCACTGGTGAAGGCCTCAAAAGAAAACCCGTATTTTAAAAGCAAGTACGCAGACTACAATGTTGTAGTTAGTGAGACACGAGAAGATTTAGAGAAATGCGGCTTAATGGTTAAGCAGACAATTAGTCATATAGATACTAAGACGGCTATTAGAACTAAGTTAATTCACTTGGAAAGTGGTGAGACTCTTGAAGATATCGCACCAGTTGAAAGTGCGCCCAATAATCCACAGACGCAAGGCTCAGGTATCACTTATATGAAGCGGTATTCATATATAGCAATGCTTGATTTACTTGTCGACACTGACGATGATGGCAATCTTGAGCGTAAACTCAAAGAAAGAACCGACAAAGAGTCTGCCGACCTAAAAGCTGCTGAAACAGCCTTACGATCCTGTAAAACACTAGGTGAATTGAAAGAGAAATATATTGAGATTCTCAAAGCCAATCCAAAGCTATCGCGTGAACTTGTCGGCGTTAAGGACGAGGTAAAGGTAAAACTAGGAGGCGATAAATGAAAATCCTAGACCTTGAACAAAGAACTCAAGAATGGCTCGATTTTCACGAAGGTAGGATTTCGGGATCATCTGCTAAAGAGTATTCGTCCGTTCGCTATATACCAAAAGCCGAGCTTGTCGAATTCGCTAAGAGTAAGGGTTATGAATTCCCGAAAAATCTGACAATGGATAATATACGAGCGATGATGACAGAAGATGAATTAAATGAGCTTTATGCTAATGTTCAGCTTAATGACTCCATTTATAAATTGATTGCTCAACGAATAGCCAAGCCAATCAACCCAAATGATTACGTAGACAGAATGCCTGAAGGAGCTACTTATTCAGCTATGCTGAGAGGTCAAATCCTAGAAGATGAAGCTAGGGAATTAATCGGTGAAAAACTCGGCAAGCAGATTATTCCTGGTCGAGTTTGGCAATCTGATGTGAATGAATATATGATCTGCTCGCCTGATGGCGAAATCGTCGATGAGACAGGTGACGTTTTTGAGGCGGTTGAGATCAAATGCTTGGATAGTTGGAAAGTCGTAAGGGCTTTTTATGAAAAGCGTCCACCACTTGATTACGAAGCTCAGATTATTCAGTATTTTTTGGTGAATGAAAACCTGCGGACACTTTATTTCTGCATTTATTCGGACGTATTCACAAATCCAGAACTAGGATTACAGATTTTTGAGTTAAAGCGGGAAGATTATCAAGAAGCAATCGAAATGACAGGTAGAGTGCAAAGCGCTACTCTTGAGCTGGTTGAAAAAGAAGTCCAAAAATTAATGTTCTAAGGAAAGGATAAGGGTTATGACGGACGAAGAATTGAAGAATATAACATTAAGCGAGGAAGATTTGAAAGAGTCGACATATTTTACTGAAGGCGTTCATGCCGTAACAATCACTGAGGCAGGTTTTGAGAAAAATCCGAATGGTAAAGTGTTTCTGAGTGTGAAGGTCGAAGGTGCGAACGGCGAGCAGGGCGAGGCACGATTGTGGTTTACTGGTGCAGCAACACCTTTTTCTGTTGATAAAATCCGCAAGATTTTTGTGCACAACGCCAAAGATGACGACCAGAAGCAGAAAGTTCGCGACTTTTTCAAGAATATGAAAAGTCTGTATGAAATGTCTCAGCTTATTCAGAAGTTACCAGGTAAATCTTGCTGGTATACAGTCGAGAAAACTGAGGAAACTTATGTGGATAATAACGGTGACGAGAAATACCGATATGAGCGTAATATATGGTCATATGAGCCAAAGCTAAAAAATAAAACTGACGAAGTTATTGAGGATATCCCAGAAGAGGTTGACCTGAGCGAAATCCCTTTTTAGGAGGCTAGATGACAAGACGAAAGAAAACCTACTTGTTAGAAACTGATAATGGGTTTGTCATAAAGATAACAAACCCAGATATCAATTTTATGAAGAAATTTAAGTGGGTGTTTACAAAAAATAATTTAATAATAAGGCAAATTGGGCGTGGCAAGTCGAAAACTTATAAAGAAAGCTGATAGAGTTTTCTCGAAGTATATCCGTTTGAGAGATTCTGAGGACGGGTTCTTTATCTGCTGCTCATGTGGTCAAAGAAAGCCTTTTGAGCAGGCTGACGCTGGACATTTCATCAATAGACGATGGATGGCTCTTAGATACGATGAGCGAAATGTTCACGCTCAATGTCGATCGTGTAATCGATTCGATGAAGGAAATATGGTTGGATACACGAGATTCATGTTGAAGACTTACGGCGAAGATATCGTTGATTTATTAGAAAGTATGAAGAAGCCGTACAAATGGACCGACGGAGAATTGGAAATTTTAATTAAATATTGGAAGGACAAGTTATGAAACTAATCGTGACAGTTGATTATAAGAATGATAAATCATTTGAATATGTTTCTACAAGCACTAAAAAAGAAAATACGATGGCAGAAGTCTGGAAGAGGTTACTAGGAAAATAGCAGCACCCTTAGTGTAGGAGTCGAGAGCCTACCTATCGTCTACTCAACTGGCTATATAAGAATTCTAGTACATAGATGGCTATTTTCGTTACCAATTTATCAAGCTTTTACCTAGAATACAGAGTCTTCTCTGACGGAGTAACTAAGAGGAGAGGGTGTGACTATACTAGTTGCACAGCTATGGACCCCCGCCGACGGGGGTGACGCTAAGGTCTAGCCAAATCACCCACTTATATAGCCACCAGTTATGCGGTTGAATTAAACTACACGGTTTCGTGTAAATAAGAAAGGAAATAATCATGAAAAAACTAATCTACATATCAAGCAAACATCAAGCCATATTAGTTACAGGTGAGTCTGCTGGTCAAATCAATTTAGTAAAAATAGATTTAGGTTATACCGGCTCAAGCAAAGATAATTACCAACAAATTGCAGCAGTTGTTAAGGCGGAGTTTATTGATATGGATGATATTCAGATTGCTGGTCAGGATAATCAACCAACAGTCAACGAAAATAACAGTGGTGAGAGTGATGGAAAAGAGTGAGCAATCAACCAACAATCAACGAGCAAACGAGTTACGAGCATTCAGGGACTTAGTGGTGGCAGCAATATTTTTTCTGACTATCATTACAGCCATTGTAAATCACTCGGTGGAGTGGCTGGTCAATCTAAGTGCTTTAAGGACGGGAAAGAAATATGAGCAAAGCTATAGTAATGGAATGTAGAAAAGGAAAAATCAATGGAAACATTTGAATTATGTAAGAGGCTACATAAACTAAAGCCTGATTGGACGACAGAGGACAAATTATCCATTCAAGTAACAGGTCATCCACCAGGGATTGTAAGGGGCTACAATTTTATTGCATATTCTGATGAAGCACCAAGATTCACACTGGAATATTTATTAGATAAACTACCAAAGACCATTAAGAATTCATTTGGCTCTGGTGTATTGACGCTAGTTAGTGGACAAGGACAGCGTGAAGACGATTGGAATGCTTTTTATATGGATGATGAGGGGTATGTAATGGACAGTAGCCTGAACTGCGATGCAAAAACCCCGCTACACGCTTTATTAGAACTAGCCATAATGATGGCAGAAAAGGATATCTTATGACAAAACTAAAACTCAATGATGTTGTGCAGTTTAACGAAAATCACAAATGGTGTGGTGCTTTGGGAATTGTGAGTGAGATTAAAGAGCTCGAGAACGACACAAAGTATCTGATTGGCGTTCCGATTCCCGAAGCGGCTAGTGTTAGCACTGCCTATATTTTTGTCATGGCAAGCAACATGGCATTAGAACGAATTGGTGTAGCAGAGCTAGGAGTTGACACATGCGAAAGTTAACAAATATCCTAAAACATGGAACGAAAGGAAACCTAATGCATGAAATAAGGTTTAGAGTTTGGGATAACCTAGAAAAGACTTATCTCAACGAAAAAGACATAGCTATAAACAATCTGAACAATATATTTATATTTGAGATATACGATAAAAATGACACTGACTTGTGGTATACACGGTTATTACCAGACCCAGACAACGAGCGGCATGTTATCGAGCAATACACAGGGCTAAAAGATAAAAACGGTACAGAGATTTATGAGGGCGACGTCGTAAAAGTTGAGGGAGATGGCGAGATTTACAGAGTAGAGTGGATTCGCAGTGGATTTGGTCTTGAACCACGATATAATTCGCCACGTTACCCAATACTAGGCAATGTTGAATTACGCAAAAAAATTAAAGTCATCGGGAATATCCACGAAAATCCTGAATTGTTGGAGGAGAAATGAAAGTATTTATATCAATGCCGATGAGGGATAAGAGCGTGGAGGAAATTGTAAAAACTAGGTCGCAGATTTTCAAACAAGTCAAAAAAGATTTTCCAGGCTCTAAATTAGAATTGTTAGACCAGATTATAGAGGACGACTGCCCTCTTAAAGGCGCAGACGCCGGCATATGGTATCTTGCCAAATCTATAGAGATTATGGCAGAGGCTGAAGTTGTCGTTTTTGCTCCAAATTGGCATCTCGCGCCAGGTTGTCGAGCAGAGAAATTTATAGCTGAAAACTATGGTAAGTATCGCATTTTTAAGTAAAAGGTAAGGTTGAACGATAGAAATGACGAAGAGTGAATCAAAACCATCCATCCAGTGCAACAAGTGCCGTAAGCGGATAAAATACGACCGCTACTATGGTTATAGTCACTATTGCAGTGGACGCGTGAAAGATATTTATAGAGCTGCACGTAAAAGACTGCGTTCTGTAAACTCCCTCCAAAATCGTGATGCCCAAATTTTTGGAATGTATGATATTGCCGACGATTTAAACTCTGCAAGTGTAATGTACAATCCAGAAACCGATAAACGAATAAGAAAGGAAATTGAAATGAATAATCGCAAGAGAGAACAAGTTGAGCGTTTAGTAAGGTCAATTGACCGTGTGGAAAAAAGAATATTGTATTTTGAGAGGCTTAAACGGAATGATGATTACGATGTTCTTATAAGGGACAACACAAATAATACAGAGCCTGAAGTAGTCGAGAATGGGCATGAAATTATAAACCAAATCATTTATGGTTATCGACAACACCTTGAAAAGTATAACAAGGATCTGGATGAATTGCTTGCTCCAGAGACTACAGAAAGCGAGCAATATGTGCCGCCCAAGGATAAGAGGTGGTTTTGGGGGAAGGAGGGGTGAATAATGAACAAAGACGATTTTGCAGGGTCTTTATTGACAATAACTGAAATAGTGGAAGAAATTGCAAAAAACGCTCATTCTATTAATGGGCTACAGGTAGGGCGATATGCCCGGTTGCTTCAGTGCATAATTCGTGAAGAGAGCATGAGAGCTGTCATGACGGAGTTGACTGAGGTATCAAAAAAAATACCTCTAGATCAGCGAGCCAGAGTTATAATAGACCAAAGAATATGTGATATTGGTATTGCTTATAGCGAGGCTATTGTTCGAAGAGAATTATACGGATGGCCCTTTATGAAAGGAGACAGCACCACGAAGAGTTGCTGATTCAAAATGTGCTATAATATAAGTACAGTATGTGAGTTGAGAGAACGCAACTCTGAAGTTAAACGTTCTTATGTTTTTTGAAAATGAGGTGGATATGGATAAAAAGCCGAGAAAACTAAATCCAAAACAGGAAAGATTCTGTCAACTCTATGCGAGCGATAGAGAGTTTTTTGGCAACGGTGTTCAAAGTTATATAGAAGCTTATAGCCCTGATCAATCAAAGCCAAATTGGTATAATGTTGCACGTTCAAGAGCTTCAGAATTATTGACAAATCCCAACATTTTAAACAGGATAGATGAATTATTTGAAGCTGGCGGTTTGAATGATCAATTCGTTGATAAGCAAATAGAGAAGCTGATCACTCAAGATGCTGATTTTTCAAATAAAATGGCAGCGATTCGTGAATATAATAAACTCAAACAGCGAATAACCGAAAAGAAGGAAGTTCACGTCAAACTTCCTAAGCCAATCCTTGGTGATTTGGTGGAGGGCGAACAGTAATGTTCGTCTTGACCAGTTCAACAAAGAAGCTTGCTAAAATGACAAAGCGTATCCGTGGCGTTTGTGGTGGAACATCAGCTGGTAAGACTATCTCTATCCTTCAAATACTCATTAGCAAAGCTCAGAAAGATAAGAGACCAACCCTAACAAGTGTTGTGTCTGAGTCATTTCCACATCTTAAAAAAGGTGCTATGCGTGATTTTAAGAATATTATGCAGGAACATGGCTATTGGAAAGAATCAGCTTGGAACGCTACAGACTCTATTTATACATTTGAAACAGGCTCGAAGATAGAGTTCTTTAGTGCCGACCAGCCAGTTAAAGTTAGGGGTCCGCGTCGAGATAGGCTATTTATCAATGAGTGTAATAACGTAGCGTACGAGGCGTATGATCAGTTAGAGGTCCGAACCAATCTTGAGGTTTGGCTGGACTGGAATCCAACTTACGAGTTCTGGTTCTATACTGAAGTTCTAGAAAAGCGAGACGATGTAGATTTTATTACGTTGACCTATAAAGACAACGAAGGACTGCCGGAGAGTATAGTTCAAACCATAGAGGCTCGAAAAGGAAATAAACAGTGGTGGAAGGTTTACGGTGAAGGAAAACTAGGTGAAGTTGAAGGAAAAATTTATAAGGGCTGGAAGATTATTGATGAAGTTCCGCATGAGGCAAGGCTAGAGGGCTATGGATTAGATTTTGGGTACTCTAACGACCCAACAGCGATAGTGGGGGTCTACTACTATAACGGAGGTTATATTTTGGATGAAGTTCTCTATCGAAAAGGCATGAGCAATCAGCAAATAGCAACGTTTATGAACAATCAGATTTTTGGGATTATTGTTGCTGACTCTGCTGAACCTAAATCAATCGATGAATTACGGCTTTACGGTTTGTCAGTCGCACCGGCAAAGAAGGGTCCTGGATCTATCTTACAATCCATAAATTATGTTCAAGAACAGAGCATATCCGTCACTAAAAGCAGTATTAATTTGATTAAAGAATACCGAAGTTATTTGTGGCAAACAGACAAAGACGGCAAAATTATAAACGTTCCAGAGGGAGGTTTTGATCATGCCCTAGACGCCGCGAGATATAAATTGTCGAGTGTTTTAAAGCCAAAATATGAGCAGGTGCCAACAACTCAAACGTCAGGAGATCTAGCACAATTATGGAGTTAAGATTTGGTGAGGTTAAAAACAAATACGTTACAGATGGCGTAGAGGTGGAAGAGACCAGGAAGATAAGGGATTATATGACTGCTCAAAGCATCCGTTCATTTACGATTCCTGTGAAAGTTAGTAGCTTTGATGAAGTACGACAGGAATTTGACGATCTCATAAAACAGGCAGAAAATGGTGAGTGTCTAGATGTATCATTGAACGTCAGAATTGATAAAAACACAGGATTGCCGCAAATGGTAAAGAAGACTATTCTGGATAAAAGCTCAAGGTTGTAGACACTAAAAAATAAATATGATATTATAAACGCGTAACAAGCTACTGGGAAAGCCCAGCGTGATGATTACATAACAGTAATTTTTACGTTGGGAGTAATCAGTGGCTTTTTCTTATGTCGATGAAAAGAATATCGGCGACGCATATGAGGACAGCAAGAAGAAATACGCTTCAGCATTAGCAAATGTTGATGAATACGAGCGTATTGCTCTTAATAAACCTAAAAATAATTTACCATCGGGTTTCCCAGACATGACAGATGGTACAACTGCTAGTTATGTTCAGTCACGTCCTAAAAGTGTAATTCAGCAGATTCCTACAGGCTTAGTAACGAGTTTAGACAAAGACAAAGATTTGGCTGGTATTGCCAATTTAGTTCTTACAGAAGACATTATTTCGCACGCAAACACAACTGGTAGTGTTTTACAGAAATCCTGGGGCGCAATGGGCAAAGGAATGACATATGGATCGCAGCCTGCCTATATATTTTATGCGCAACATGGAGATTATTTTGGTGCAGACTTCAAATTACCATACATAAAAGACGTTATCTTAGAATCTGGAAAAGTCTACGACAAAGACTGTAACGTTATTTTCTTACGGGCGTGGTATCAGCCAAATGATATTAAGTACCTAATTTACCGCGAAAAACAATTAAATAAACAGGGAATAAAGAGTGGCTGGCGTCTAGATAAGCTGGTCAACCTACAAGCTAAAGAGAAAAATAATGAAAGCAAAACTCCCGCTGAACGTGCTTTAGGGCTTGAAATGGGTGGTATTGAAATTATCTTTGCCTTTCAGAAGGGGAAGGGTGCATTATTTTACGGTTATAGTCCAGACAACAAAGAGGTTGTCTACTCGACTGTCAACCCTGACCCGAGAGGTATTATCCCGATTCATTTTCTATACCACGACATGGACATGTCTAGTCCAATTGGACGTGGTGCAGTTGAGCTCGTAGCAGGTCTTCAAAACATGCTCGATTCAGAGATACAAATGTACCAGTATGCAGAAGCTCTAGGATTAAACCCACCACTCATGAAACGAGGTTCATTTGACACTTCAACGATCAGATATAAATTAAACGCTATTTGGGACTTAGGGACAGATCCTAATGCAAGCATTTCGCCAGTTAATATTTCTACGCACGCATTAAGTAATTTCTCGAACAATTATGGTCTAATCAAGAGCCAGATCTTAAATATAAACAATGCTAATGATACCAGTATATCTGCTGAAGTCGGCAATCCTGGCTTTTCTCGAACAGACAGCGGTGTTAAAGCTCAGCAGGAACGCACGAGCGTTAGTGATAATTATCTTCGCAAACAGTTCGAAGATTGGTTTGGTGATGTCTGCGAAACGATGCTTAATATCCATTTTGCGCTATCTGAAGGTACGAAGACAATTGAGCTCACTCAGGAATATATTAAGCGCCGACAAGTTGAAGATTCTAATTTTAATGCAACTACAGCTACCGTTGATTACAGCCAAGAAATAAAGGGCTTTAAGTTCAAGGTTGATGCATCTACTTCAAAGCTCAAAGATGACGAACAATCGATGGAAAACCTAAAGGGAATACTAGAACTAACTCAGTCTGACCCCGAATTAGGTCAATATATCCGCAAAGATCAGTTATTAAAGCGAATGATCACCAAGTCAGGTGTAGATGACCCTGAAGAGTTGATTATAGACCCTGATCAAAACAATAACGGCATAGCCGATAGTGAGGAGCAATATGAATAACGATTTAATCCCAAACGCCGGGCTTTCTTGGGGTATTCCAGAGGAACGTGAAAAAAAGGAAAAGAAGGAGCGAGTAGCCGCTCAGAAAGAGATTGATGTACTTCAGGTTCTCCTAAAAGGTATGGACGAAAAAATTCAGTTAGCGCAAAACATCAATCAACTGACTATGAATCCTGAGACTTCAGAAGAGTCGTTAAAAGTTCAATTACTTGCTGCAAGATGGCGTGTCAGCGACTTGATGGAGCTAAAGGCATGGATTCAGGAGCAGGTGGAGAAAACAAATGGATAAGAAAGACGTGAGAGACAAATTAGAGCAGCCACTTGAGACTGAATCTCTTTTAAAGAGTCATGAATTCAAACAAGAAGGTAGGGTTTTGATTTGTGTGGACGATCCAAGCTTGACCGCAATTCTTCCGCTCGGAGTGTATTTATTTGGTGAGAAAGGAGCATATCGACTAGAGAAGTTGTTTTAGGTGGGTTGCAGGCTGGTGGTGTTTTTGTTGATTTTGTCACCGTCAGCCTAGAGCTCATCTCCTTGAACTCTCATCTGCGCACCGATGTAAAAGGTCGTAAATAACTAAATAAAAGGAGTAAACACCGTGGAAAATACCACTACAGACGTAAATACAAGCCAGAACGCGGCAGATGTGTCGTCAACATCAGACAGTTCAACCGACAACCTTGATTTCCAAAATGGCTTCTGGGAAGAGAGCGAACAGTCGGAGGGCGAGTCCAAAACAGACGAAACCCAAGAAACAGAGGACAAATCTGAAGATAAGTCTGAAGAGAAGCCAGAATTTCCGAAAGCAGAAGAGCGTACGGCTCAGCTGAATAACGAAATTCGAGGATTGGTAGCACGCAGGAACGAGTTGCAGCAGGAAGTTTCACAATACGAGGGTATTGCAAAGCTTCAGCAGCAGATCAACGAAAATCGCGTGACACCAGAGCAGCTAGAGGCTATGGGGTTAGATCCACAAGACGCCGCAGTGCAGTCACTTCTCTACAATCAAGAGATTGACAAGCACCAAGCCGAGCTCAATCAAGTTCAAGCTGATATTGCCGATCTTCAGTACAATATCGCACTTGATAGAGTCGAGTTGCTCAAAGACTACCCTGTATTCGACGAGAAATCGCCAGAATACGATGCAAACTTTACCGACAAAGCCACTCAGCTGTACATGCAAGCAGCCAACCTACAACTGAATGAGGAGGGTGCGCCAGTGTCAGCAGATATGAAGTTGTATGAGTTTATGTCTGCTTTAGCTGATGTACGCGCAGAGGGTATTAAAATCGGTAGCCAAAAAATATCAAAAACAAAACAATCTGCCGCAGTAATGAACGCTGGCGGCGCACAAACAACTAACTCTGAAGAAGACCCTGTATTGAAGGGCTTTGACGAAGGATAAGAAAAGGAGAACCTAAATGTCAGTAGTATTAACAGACAAAGTTGCTTCTAAGGTTGATGAGCGATTTACTCTCGCATCGTTTACCGAAGGAGAATATTCAAGCGATTACGATTGGGTTGATGCAGCCACCGTGAAGGTGAACTCAACGCCAACCGCTCCATTATCGGCATACAACCGCACTGGAGATGACCGCTATACAACGACCAACATTGAAAACAAACAACAGGTTATGACCTTGTCAAAAGATGAGGGATTCCGCGCAATCCTTGACAAGATGGATCAAAAACACACTTCAGGTGCCTTGAAAGTCGGTCGATGGATGCGCAAGCAAACCGATGAAGTGTTTATTCCTACTCTGGATAAATACCGCCTAGCATATCTAGCTACTTCGGCTGCTACAAACAACATGCTGATCACCGAAGCTATCACCAAGAGCACTGTTTATGACAAGTTCTTGGAGCTGAACGAAAAAATGACAGACGAACTTGTGCCAACTGAAAATCGTACCTGCTGGATGACTGCAAAAGCTTACAACTTCTTCAAGAGTGGTGGGTTTGTTACCGATTCTGATGCAGGTATGAAGATCAAACAAAAGGGTGTTGTTGGCCTGATCGATAACGTCAAGATCAAGGTCGTCCCTCGCTCATACTTGCCAGCAAAGCACGAGTTCATCATTGCTTACAAGAACTCATGGCTTGCTCCGAAAGTATTGGCTGAGTGTATTGACCACGGCGACACACCACAGGCAAGCGGCAACACGATTACTGGCCGGTTGGTATATGACTGCTTCGTACTTGACATGAAAAAGAAAGGTATCGCAGCTCTTAAGACTGCTTAAAGGAGGACAAGATGGAAGAGAAAAAGTATGTAGACCCAGCAGAAAGCGCACGCGAACTGTGTCTAGAGCGATTCAAGACAGCTGATCCTGAAGGCTATGAAGCATTTATCTCTGCTGAGAAAAAAGCTGCTGAGAAGGCTGAAAAGAAAGCTGAGAAAAAAGCTGCTGAGAAGGCTGAAAAGAAAGCTGAGAAAAAGGCTACAGAGAAGTAGCTTCTTGGGGCGGGGAAACTCGCCCCATCTCCGCGTTTTGCCTCTCCGCGATAAATGAGAGGTCGAAGATTAACAATTTGGAGAGAGACTTGGTAGAGTGTGTTATATGTCATTCTATAGTATAATGATGGCAAATCATTTAATCTTGTGGGAGAAGATAGATGAAGCAGTGGATCAAAAACATAGATTGGGCAGAAATTGGTGGATATTTAATAATACCAGCAGTTTGGATAGGTATATTTAGTCTTGTATACTGGCAACAGATATATGACTACTTCGCACCAGTTTACTACAAGCCTTGCACGGTAGAAACTATAAATTACGACACTGTCAATATAGACAAGGGCAAATCTCGGTACGAAACAAGTCGTATAGAAACTGTCGGTCAGAATGGTTCAAAACAAGTCTGTAAAGCCTCAAAGTCTGGACACCCTAACAAAGAAACTATTGTAAAACAGCCAGTCAATCAGGTTGTCAGATATACGCCAACTTCTAAAGCTGCATATAATTGTATGTATAATGATGACTGTGGAGAAGCCATGGACGAGGGAGAACCAGACTATAACGAAGAATACATGGAGTATATGGAATCTCAACAAGGAAACTCAAGAGGTGGTGCAATCTGTCGAGACGGCACAAGGTCGTATTCAACTGGAAGAGGAACTTGTTCACATCATGGTGGCGTGGGTCAGTGGTTATACTGAGCTCTGTATTGACAATTCATCTCTGTTGTGGTAGTGTGTAAGCATGAAAAAAGCTATAGTCATTACCATCATTTTAGCGCTTATGGCAGGCGTTGGTGGTGGAGTATGGCTAAAGACCCGTCTGGACGCTCAGACAGTGGCTGGAATGGCTCAGGAGCAAAAACAGGAGCAACCGAAGAGTAAGTATGATGTTGGTCCAGCAGATCCTACTGAGTTATTAGAGCTAGTTAACGCTGAACGCCAGCGTATAGGTGTGGCGCCTTTGGAGTTTGATGAAAGTATGCAAAGGTCAGCTCAGCTCAAGGCAGATGATATGATTACCAAAGGTTATAGACAGCATATCATACCTGGGCTAGGTGATATGTACACACAAGAAATGCGCTATCTAATATATCAACGGGCTAAATGCTCTCATAGTAGTGAAAATTATCACACTGGTGCATATCATCCGAAATCAGATGCTTTTACCTCAACCAGTAGAGAGGCATTTAATGGTTGGATGAGTTCGAAGCCACACAGAGAAGCTATACAAGATCCTAAATACAAAAAGACGGGATTTGGTGTTAGCACCAACAACACAACCCTAGTGGCAGTCCAGCACTTCTGTGTCCCTTAAATAACATCTTCTATCAAGTCTCTCTCCTTATAACAAAATAAGGAGATTTTTTTATGCAAGGAAATGCATCGTACCGTCAGTACTTGCAATACCACGCTAATAACCACCCATCAGCTGCCAAGCGCGCCGAGGCTAAGGCGCTTTTGAACGTGGTTGGTGATGATGGCAATCTTGACGGCAATTTCTTAATGGGTCAAAAAGTAGACCGAGGTTGGTTCAGATCACCAGATATTAGAGAACAAACTTCAAACGGTTACACCGCTTCAACAGTCAATCGTTCAGTCAACCCATGGTGGAGAGAGTCGTATAACAGTTGGAGGGCTAGTCAAGGGAACAATCCAGACCCTACCCCTGAATCTGGTGGTGGCGGTGGTGGCGGATTCAACCCCTACGCTGCTCAGGAAGCCCGCAATAAGGCAGACGCTATCGCTAAATATGACGATGAAATAGCACAAGCTAACTCAGCTATTAACCGTCTAGGCGGTCAGGAAGCCGTCGGTATTGCTAACGCTGGAAAAGCTAAAGACCGTGCATGGCAGGAAAACGAAAATAGCTTCAATGAGTCAACTGGCCGTTACAACATGAACACTAAAGACGCTATCGAAAACATCAAAAAGACTCGAGACCAAATTGAAAGCGACACCGCAAGTAAAGTTCGCTCGGCTAAAGGCATTCTATCTGCTGGTGGAGCAGGAGACAGTTCGTTTGCTAAAATCCTCGCACCGTACGAGATTGCTAAAGCTGCCTCAAAACAGCAGGGTGAGGCTCAGGACGCATACGCCAAGAACCGTCGAGATATGGACATCAACTACTTCGCGGTTAAGAACGCCTACAAAAAGAATCAGGGAGACATTGAGGGCGAATATAACAACCGTGTGAACAGTGTAAAGCAAAAAGTAGCACAATCCCGTGCTGAACTATTAGATCGCATCAGAAGCGCTAACGTGGGCAAACAGACGGCAAATGGCTCAAGTATGGCGGCTGCTATTGCAAGCCAGCAGGGTACACGTGACCAAATCAACCGTTTGGGTACAGAGATTGACGAATTAGGACGTGATCGCAGTATTCCTATCCAAAAAGTCGAATGGAAAGCACCAGACCTTGCGACATACGACCCTAAGGACGTAACCGTCAAGGACAACTCAGAGGTTGGTGGTGTGAATGATGAGATCTCACCAAACTTACGCCCAATCTTAAGCGACGAAGAAAAGAAAAAGAAGCAACAGTTAATGTAGGGAGGTAGCAGGAGATGGATTTTTTTCAAAGAATAGGTAACTTTTTTCAAGGAAAGGGTTGGGTTAGTGATGAGGAAAAACGCCGCAAAGAGCAGCAAGTTCAACCAGCCCAGCCACAGCCAAAGGTTACGTTTAATAACCAGGCTAATACTAATGCGCGCTGGAACAATACATCTAATTGGATAAATAGTTCATCTCCTGCCGCCATGAAGCCTACAGATACACTCAAAGCAGATACAGCACCTAAAATAGATACAGTGCCAAAGGCGAATGAGTTTAAGGATAATCAAATCAAGCAAGAAACCAAGCCGATTATCCCGCAAAAAACAGTTAATGAAGCGCCAAAGAAACCAACATTCTTTGATTATTTAAATCCATTTGGCGAGCATGGGCTATTTGGTGCAAAACAGCAGCAAAACTTCAAGAAAACAATTGAAAAACCTATCGCAGACAATGTAGAAAAATTTAATAAGTGGATCGACTCTTCTGACAAGCAGGAGGGTTTTCAGTGGAACGATCCAGGAGATTATGCACGATTTGCCGCCAAGATCCCTGGAGGTATGGTTCAAGGATTGGCAGAAGCGCCCAATAAAATAGCTAATACGATTACAGGTATAGAAGCAGACGAGAACGGCAAAGTTAAACAGTTAAATGGCTGGCAGCGATTAGGAAAAGGCCTAGACGCAGGTATATCAGTTGGTGGACTAGGATTCGGTGGTTCAGGCACATTGATACGCTCTGCGTTTGGACAAGGAGCCAAACAGCTGGCGGGACAAGCAGCTAAACAAACTATAGCTAAAAAAGCGCTAGGACTTGGCGGAAGTGTACTAAAGGATGCCGCCAAAGAAGGTGCAGAAGAGGTCGCTCAGACCTTTGCACAGGATTTAGCTGATGACGGTAAAGTAAACACCAAACTAGGAGATTACGCACAATCTGGGGCACTTGGTGCGCTTGGGGGCGGCATGATGAGTGGTGCTGGTCATACTGTAAATGGTGTTAAGGGAGTGGTGAGGAATAAGATTAATCCTTATGGAGAGAATGGTGTCGGGATTAATCGACTATCTCCAAACCAAATGAAATACAATGCCGCTGAAGTTATAGGTGGTATAGCTGGAGATACAAGAAAGCGCCTTAGCCAGGCAGCTTTTGGTGATCTACAGAAGGCACGAACTGGCAATCCATACCGAACAAGTGACGGGATGGATGTGGAGCTGAGTAAAGCGGGCAATAGAAAATACACGAGTACAGGAGCTCGTGCTATTAATGATAATTTTATAGTTAAACAGCGCTTGGCGCCTCAAATAGATGAGGTTATTGCAAAATCCAAGCTTATTGATAGCGCTGAAGACGCCAAGAATCACGGAATAGCACCTGATGGGTTTGATTACAGAGAAATTCCTGTGCGATATAGAGGTAAAGATTATGTATCAACAATAGATATTGCAAAGAATAATACAACAGGGCGCAATACTCTTTATGAAGGTAATGTGCGAAGCCAAGAAAAAAGCCACCCAGGTGACCTTAATGGTGCGCCCCGTGGACAAGCCGAACGGGGACTGGGCGACTTTTCTAATGAAAGTGTAGCACAAGAGGTTAAAGATGTCGATACCACCAGCCCTGCTCTCGCTCAGAAAAAGGCAGAGGTTGATGACACGAAGTATAAACTAAGCCCAGCACAAGAGGAATACTTTAAGGACTCTAAAATCCGAGACGAAAACGGTAATCTTAAGACTTTATACCATGGAACAAGCACAGACTTTAACCAGTTTGATCCTGATAAGATACAACAGGATAACTTGGGTAAAGGTTTTTACTTTACAGACAACAAAGACATAGCAGATAGCTACGCTAGCAGAAGGGCTCGCGAAAGAGGAGGCGACCGTAAAGTTGTAGAGGCATTTTTGAACGTTAAGAAGCCCTTCGATCTAAACTATCAGCCTAGAGAGGTTGCTTTGGATTATTTAACCCATTATTTTTTAAGCCAGGGTAAAACTAACGAGATGGCGCTAAGGAATGCTGAGGAACTATTAAACAGCAGTTTGGCTAGCGGTGATATTGTAGATAATAATTACGATATTGCGTTTGACACTAGCGAGCCAGAATTCCAAGCTTGGGCAAGAAATAATGGCTATGATGGATTAATAATCCCAGGCAGAGATAAAGCAAGTGGGGTAAGCGGAGATGCTGTCGTCGTTTTCAAGCCAGAGCAAATCAAATATATTGATAATCTCAATCCAACAGACAGCCCAGATATGCGGTATAAACGTCAGGCAGAGGCTAAAATACAGGAAGTTCAACAATCAAAAGAGTTACTAGCACGCCACCTACAACTAACAGGCGATGAGAACCTTGTCTTCAATGAGTGGCAAAATGAAATGCAGAAGGAAGCATTAGGCTACTACGATCCAAAGACTGACAAAATTAATCTCAATAAGCTTACAGAAGACACTCTAAACCACGAATTAGGACATAAATTACTTACCCGCATAGAAAACAAGCAAGACTTATTAAACGCTATCCGTGAGTCTTATGGAGATGACTATTTAATAAACAAATATGGCAGTCAATATGGAAATGACCTGAACCTACTAGCAGAAGAACAACTAGCCGACGGATTCAGTGATTACTACAACGGAAGACTAAATGGTGAAGATAAAGTACGTCTAGGTGCTAGATTAGGTATTCCTCAAAAGGTCCTGGCAATATATGACCGAATCACTGAAGCTATTATGGGACTTGTCGGTAAACAAGACGCCATTAAGCAATTCTATGCTCAAATGGAGACGGGGAGGTTCAGAAACGAGGTGTTCGGAAATACCGAACAACTGCCAGCTTATAAGCTGGATGACGATCTATCTAGAATACTTGCCCACTACAAGCAATCTCCACGTGGTGGATTAGACATGAATCTTGTTAGACAAGAGTACGCTAGCAATCCTGAGGCGATTAGGCGTATAGATGAAGTAATTGCTGAGGTAAAGCAAGAGTCAGCACAAAACAAGTCTAGAGTACAGCGAGAGAGGGCGTATTATACTAAACTCAATAACATTGCTAATTCATTCCAGCCGTGGCAGCCTAACCAAGGACTTAATGTTAATGCCATACAAGACTTCCACCGAGCTGAATATGAGCTTGCAAAAGAATATCCAGACATTGCAAATAATCAAGCGATAATTGATGCTTATGAGAAAAACTCTGTCCTGAATAACAATACCGAGAACATCTATCATCCCGATAACCAAACTGATATTGACAACATCGAAGCTACCGACATAGATCCATTTGAATACACCAAAGAAATGGTCAAAGGGCAAAAACTAGCCCGTAAAGGCGAACAACCTACCCTTAGAGAGCGTTGGCAAGACTTCAAAGCTGATATGCGTGAGAAATTCGTGGACAGGTTCGCCCCAATTGAAGACAAAATCAAAAACCAGTCTGAACAATTAGAAATGCGAAACGCCCTTGACAGGACTTTACGTGCAGATGGAATATCAGAAGCATTTATCCGAGATAACAATTTTGATAAATTAATCACCAGTTTTAAGAATAAAAAAGAATTACAAACGTTTGAGCAAGCGTTAATCGCTAAACACGCCCTAGAATTAGAATCTAACGGGATAGAAACAGGACGAGATCTTGCAAAAGATAAAGCCCTTATAAAAGCTACAAGTAAACGATTTGCTAAAGAGTTTAAGCAAGTTAGAGAGTATTCAGATAAAGTCCTACAGCAAACAGTAGATTATGGACTTATCAGCCAAGATACCGCTAACTACTTAAGGAAGAAATACCCTGAATATGTGCCATTTGACCGTATATTCTCTGACAAAGAAATAGACACCCAGATGAAGCACGGAGTGGGTGCTGGTGAGGCTAGTTTAAGTAAGCAGGATATTGTCCAGCGCATTAAAGGCTCATCTCGCTCAATCGACAGCCCATTAAACGCGTTAATTACGAAAACCCAGGATATGATTCAGCAGGGTGAACGCAACAAAACAGCCGAACTTCTAGCAAGTTATGCTAAAGACCCTAAGAATCCATTCCAACTACAAGAATTAAAGGCAGGAGAAAGTGCAAACGGACGACCGACTATCAGCTACTTAGATAATGGTAAAAAGCGTACATTCTTAGCTGCGCCTGAAGTAGCTAGAGCTGCTAAAAATATGAACCGTGAACAAATGGGGATTATATTAAGAGCCCTTACAGCGCCTGCCCGTTTACTGAGAATGGGAGCAACTACAGTCAACGCTGGATTTACTATGGCAAACGTCGTAAAGGACTTTGTAGGTGCTACTATTAACTCAAAGGGCGGATTTAATTCAATGAACCCTAAGTCTATTGTAAGTGCCTTGGGTGCAGCATTTCACCATAACGGCGATCTGTATGTAGAAATGCAACGTGAAGGAGTTTTGGGAAATATCTATGAATTAACCCGTAACGCCTCTGACCTAAACCTTAATGAAATACGCAGTCATAAAAACATACTCACCCGTTCAATACATAATGCGAAAAGCCCTCTTAAAACCCTAGAGAATACTATCGGACGCAGTGAAGACTTTGGGCGAGCCTTACAATATATTGCAAACAAAAAATACGCCAAACGAAAAGGTATGAGTGAGTCTGAAGCTATAAAATTTGCAGCCGACCAAGCAAGATGGAACTCTACAAACTTCTTAAGAAGTGGAACATACGGTAAAGCAATCAATGCAATCGTACCTTACTCAAACGCAAATATTCAAGGTCAAAGAATTACTCTGCGTCGAATGAAGGAAAACCCAGCAAGGTATACAGGTAAAATCGCACTTGGAATAGTAGCCCCAACTATAGCCGCTATGGCATGGAACTACGCCGACGAAGACCGCAAAAAAGTTATGGAGAATATCCCTGAATACGTGAAAGAAAATAACGTAGTCGTTGTTGGTCCTAATGCAAAATACAATAAAGAACAAAACAAGTGGGAAGGTGTATATCTAGTACCAGTACCACCTCAATTCTCACCACTTCACCGACAATTAAACAATATGGTAGCAAGTACGGTAGCAGGCAAGAAGTTTGATACGGTAAAAGCTGGTGGAGATGCGGTAGAGCAGATTACGACAGTCAACCCAACCGAATTAAGGCGAACGGGTGCTCAATATATACCACAAGCTGCAAAACCACTAGTAGAGTCATTTGCTAATAAGAATCTGTTTACGGGTCAAGAAATAGTACCAGAAGCAATGAAAAACCTCGAGCAGAAAGATCAGTGGGACAGTAGCACAAGCCTTACAGCTAGAAAGGTTGGTGAATTAACAGGATTAAGCCCTAAGGTAATTGACAACACGTTCAGAACCTCTACAGCTGGCGGTGGTCAAAACTTACTACATGGTACAGATTTTGCAATAGCGAAGGCTACGGGAGCTTCTGACGATGAAATAAAGGGTAGAAGCATGCTAGATTCAGTCGTTGGAAGATTCTACGCGCCAAAAGGTACAAGTCAAAGCTCATACTTCTATCAATCATTAGAACAGGCTTCTAAAGACAATAAGCTTGTCGGTGATGATTTAGCATTTTTCAAGGCTCTAACTACTCGAAAATACAACGGAGATGGTAGTGTAGAAGGCAAGACAGAGGGCGATGTCTTAATGAACAACCGAATTCTAGCAAATAAGCCAAACATAGTTAAAGCCCTAAGTGAGGCGGCTAAATGGCGCTCAGCACAAACAGGCGAAGAGCTAGACCCTCTATACAAGCTTCCAGTGGACAAACAGCAGTACTTCTACCACTTGCAAGGCTCACCAAAGAACGGCGCCGAGCAGAGAAAACTGAAACAAGACGCACCTTGGCTAGAAGATTTCCAAAAAGAAAGAAGTGCATACTTTAAGCGTCAAGACTTCAAGTCTGGAAAGAGTAATAGAGTACCTTACCCAGAGGTGAGTGATGAACTCCAAGCTACTCTCAAAACATACCACGATATGCCAAGTAGCCCTCAGAAATGGGCATTCTTGGACGCTCACCCTGAACTATCAGATCACTTCAAGCAGATAGAAGACTACAACAATAAAGTCCGTGAGGCTCAAGGTTATGCTCCACTGCGGACTCACCCGCAACAAAGCCAATACGTAAAAATGCAAATGGCTAATAAGAACTGGCGTGATCCTGCCGTTGCTAAGTATTTGCAAGATCTGAATGTCTACAATATTACTAATTCAGCTTCTCTAGCAGAAATGCAGGGTGAAGATCTGTCTCCAAAAGCTCTGAGAGCTATACAGAGTATAGGAAAATATGGATTAGTTAAGAACCCAGACGGAACGTTTGCTCTTAAGTACCCAGATGGTCAAGGTACAAACAAATCCCACATACAAGCTGGTGCGGTAGATACAAATAGCTTCTGGAGTAGAGGTGGCCGCAGAGGATACAGAGGGCGAGGAGGCAGTACTGGAGACGGCACTAGGACCTCTACAGATGCACTTAAGACAGCCAATGCTACAGCTATTAGCATGAATACGTTTAAGCGCAATCGGTCTTCAGAAACGCCTCAATTTACAGGTAAGGCTATTCAGTTAAATCAACTACTAAAATCACGAAAACCAAAAAGTAGAGTAGTTACTTTTCGATAGTCATATGCTAAAATAAAAGTAATTCTGATCTACCAAAGTGCTTGGCGATTGGATACATAAAAATAACTTGTGGTTATTTGTGTATTCGTTGCCAAGCACTTTTCATGAATGACCGCGAAAGGTGGTTTCATGAAAGTAGAAGAAGCAATAAATCTTGCTTATCAAACAGCAACAGGGAAAACAAAAACACTCAGTCCTGGTAACTCAAAATACGAGCGTATGCTCAATATTGCCAATATGGCTACTATGCAATGGGAGGGTGAGCCAGATGTTGTATGGGGTTCTTTGTGCGAAGATAGGGAAATAGGCGTAATTGACGATAACACGTCATATAAGCTGTCTGAAGATGTCAGGACAGTAGATTTTCGCAAGTTTGTTCGACTAACGAAAGATGCTCAAAATTGGACATTTCCGTTTATATCCCCCCAAATGGCTAAAGATGGATGTTATGGTGTCATTCAATTAGGCTGGAGGTTAGACTTTAGGGGTATATCTGAGCAGATGAAAGGTGCAGCAATTATCGTGCCTATAGTCCGCCACGCAAAAAAACTAACAAAAGCTGATGACATTATAGAAGTTGATGACCCATATTGGTTAGTGTACATGATCGCAGCTGAGTTTGTGCGTAATAGTCGCACTAAATCTAATCAGTATGGCAATTTGATCACCCTAGCACAATCCTCAATGGAAGGTATGAAGAATCGCAACGGGTATAAGTTTGATGAAGTACCTCGGGAGGATATTTGGCTATGATCAGGCCGCCCAAAAGTACTCCTCAACCTAATATTGATAGGTTAAGCATTAAAGCCTGGAGTAAGGGATATATTTCTGCTATGGACGCAGGTCGTATGCCCAACAGCGGTTTACTAAAAATGACCAACGCCAGGTTAAAACAAAATGGAACAGTTGCTCCACGTCCAGGTACCAGGCAATATGGCGACACTCTACCCGGTGAAGTTTTAGGCTTTGATGAGTATGTTGAAATTATCGACAATAAACGAGTAAATAAACTCCTCGCAATCGTAAAAGACGGTAACAGAGCACACACCTATACTGCATTAGATGGAAAGGGCTGGGCTAAAATCGACGGGATAGATTACCACCCTGAAGCGTATCCAACTTTTACTCAAGTTAGAGACAGGGTAGTAGTGACGAATGGAGAAGATTATCTATCCTATTATGATATTCAAAAGAAAAGGAACATCCGCCCAACAGCCCTACCAACAGTCACTGGTGTAAAAGCTGAAGCTTTTGGCATAACGGGAACAAACGATACTCTCTATTACTGTGTGACGGCTGTAAAGAATGGAGAAACGGCACGAAGCGATGCAGCTAGCGTAAAGGTTAGCAAGGGACGTACTGAATGGCGTGGTAAAAACGTAGACAAAACAAAAGGACAAGTTGAAGAATACGTCAAAATAACTTGGAACAAGATAAAAGATGCAGAATATTACGTTCTTTATTGCGGAATATCACCAACAAGTATGCGAATGATGGATGTTATCGGTCAGTCTAAAGATGATGCACAAACTCAATCATATGATGATATTGGACAAAAAATACTCAATCCTAATGTTATTCCCCCTAACTCTAATAGTACGGCAGGAGTGAAAGCTGCTCGTTCTACTCTAATAGCAAGTCGCCTATACTTAGTGGGAGATAAAGATGATCCATGGCGGATTACTTTTGGCGGTGCTGATCCAGATACCATGCTAGATTTTTCGGCTTTTGCGGGTGGCTATATTCGAATAAACGCTGGGTCTAAAGAAATACCTGCCGCTATACAACCTTTCAGGAATGGTAAAGGTGATGCAGTACCAATGATCCTTTGCTCAGAAACAAACGGTAACGGAAGTCTGAAATATCTCCAATCATCAAGTATGCAATTAGATTCTACAAACATTCAATGGATCAGCGTGATTGATGATAACGGACGAGACGGCACCGACGCACCGAACTCAGTCGCGATATATGAAAACTCACTTTTTTACATCTCTAAAACTGGGCTTAAAAATACTCTTACCAAGCCGCAAATGCAGAATGTTTTATCTACTGAGAATAAGGCAGACGCTATCCAGCCCGATATTGAGCGCTTAAGCAGTAATTTTATACACAAGTCTATTGGTTTGGAAGTCAACGGATTGCTATATTTCGCTGTCCCTGTCGGCGGAGATAAATTAAATCAATTATGGGTACTTGATATGAAACGCGGCGGAGCGTGGTGTATGCCGTGGACGGTCGGGAATATTAACGACCTAAAAGTCTATGGGAGCAGTGACGGTAAATCTAGAGTTCTATTGGCAATAGGCAATAAGCTCATAGAGTTAACTGATGAAGTCAAGCTAACAGATGACGGAAAACCGTTCATCGCTGATATTGGTTCTGGGGCTATCAAATTTTCTGATGATGGTGCAATGTGGACAAGCATAGTAGATATTACGTTTATTCTATTAAAGCCAACAGGAACTATAAAGTTTTCTGTATCAGGAAAAACCGAAGATGAGCCACTTCAGCCGTTCGTTAATTTTAGCAAAAACTTTACACCAAAAACTATTCCTGGTGGCTGGAATGATCCAACAGGATGGAATAGCCCACTAGGATGGGGGTTTATGCCTAAAAAATACAAAAAATCCAGCGGAGAGGTTCGTATACCAATCACGAAAGATATTGATGAAGACGTGAACTGGATTCAATACTCGGTTACTACTAATGAGCCAGGAGCTGATTTTGAATTATCTGACGTAATCATCCAACACATACCAATTGGGGTGATTTTTGAGGAGGATGAAGATGAATAAAACAAAAAAGGAGAACAATATGGAGCAAAACGAGCGCCTCGCTCGCTTAGAGACATTTAACGAAAAGGTGGTCGAGCCATCTTTGGCGCAAATCTTAAGTAAACTCGACGAACTTGTCAGAAGAACTGAGTTCAATGAACGCAAAAGGTTTGTCGATGCCAAACTATCAGAATTAGAGCAGGCAATCAATAATATTAACGACCGCAACGAAAAACTAGATGGCAATATTTTCATCAAAGCCATTATCACGGGTGAGAAGAAGGTGGTAGGTTTAATCGTGAAATACACAGGACTAACTATTCTTATTGGTACAGTAGCATTTTTCGTACTCACCCAATTCATCAATTCCATTCAGTCAACCAAACCAGAAATGCGTGAAGTTATTAAAGAAGTTAAGGAGGTAACAAAATGATAGAAAAAGCTCTAGCGTGGTTTTACGCACGTAAAGGACAAGTTTATTATTCGATGGAAAATCGGAATGGTCCTAGCTCATACGATTGTTCGTCGTCGGTATATTACGCCCTAAAAGAGGCTGGTATATTACCGTCAAGCTATTGGATAGGTAATACTGATACTTTATTCGATGCGTTAGAAAAGAATGGCTGGGTACGAGTCCCAACGGACGCGAACGGCGATGCACAGTGCCAGCGAGGCGACATCTTCATTTGGGGTATCCGTGGTAATTCAGGAGGTGCTCTCGGGCATACCGGTATGTTTGTTGATGCAGATAATGTCATCAATTGCCGTTATCAGGCTGGTATTGTTGTGGACAATCACGATTGGCTGTGGAGTGCGTCAGGACGTCCACCATATACATTCTATCGCTATGTCGGTAAACCAGTACCAGCCGTAAAACGCCGCGTTGCACTCCCCGAGGTATATTATGCCGATGAAGTGGCGACGTTATTTAACATCCGTCAGATCCGCTGTAACCGCCTCACGCACGCCTTTGACTGGGAAGATAATGGTATTCCTGTTTCTGTAGCAGTAAAGACAGACAAGGATGGCTATCTACTAGACGGAGAAATAAATACAGGTGACTATTTCCGAATTGTTGGTGGTACAGAAGTGCTGAGCGAAGAGGTCGAAGATGGACATAAATATTTGCAATTAAGAATGGCAAATGATGGGATTTGGGTACTAGCAGAACGAGTACGCGAACTGTACAACGGCGACTTAGGCACACCACGGCCGCAACCACGCCCTCAGCCCAAAGAAAAGCCACAGGAGCAACCACTAGCACCACAACCTACTAACGAGGACATTATGCGGGGACTATCGGTCAATAAAGGATTATTAGAGAAGATACTAGCAGTGCTGAATAAGATCGTAGAGTTCTTAACTGGAGTCTTCAAAGGATTTAACAAATAACAGTAAACAGATAGTAATAATTTCTTAACATTTTTGCAAAACAAGATTTAACAAAGGAGGAAATATGGAAAAGATTAAATTATTATTCAGTCCAGAAACTAAAAATGGACGAGCTATGAGGACACTTTTACAGGGATTCTTAGGAACAATGATAGCGTTTACGGGTTTATATGGTGTTCCACAGTTTACCGAGTTCATGAGAAGCCTAGACGCACTGACAGGGTCTCTCGTATTCTCAAGCGGTTCGGCAGCAATAGCTGCGGGGATTAGCCGTTTGATGCCTGTGATTAGTGCGATTATAGAGCTTATCAAGGAGAAAAAATAATGCTACGAAAAGTATCAGCAGACGGCAAGATGCCAGCAAAAGCTATTTTAACAGCTCAAAAAGAAAAAGGCGCTCAAAGTATATCTGTTAGTACGGTTGAGGGCTGGAGGATCGGAGAAGTTCAAGACTTTATTATATTCACAACAGATGGAGAGGATGTGGTGCCTGGTTCTGTAAGTTCTTGGACGGGCATTCCTGCGGCAAATGGCGACATTACCGAACTCACCCTGACAGGTGGAATGGACATTTTATATCCTATAGGAGCTGTTGTTATGTCAACGGCTACGTCTTCATGGGCGAATGAATTAATCAGTGCGCTACTTGTTTCACATAATCCAGATGGAACTCTTAGAGATGAAGCTATTCCTGAAATACCAGATAAATCCATTACAACCGACAAGATTAATTTTACGTCGATACCTATGTTTTCAGCCACCACAGCACCTGGGCAGTGGCCAGCGCTAGATTCAACAAAAGATGTCATTGTTCCATTCGATACTATCGAGTATGATACCGCCAAGATGCTAGACACTAAAACCTATCGGGCAACAATTCCTAAAAAAGGTATCTATCATATTCATGCTCGTTGCGGTATAGCTTCAGCGGGCTTTAATCCTGGTACGACGGCTTTAATTAGAATTTTCAAGAATGACAATATATTCAAAGAGTCTCAACGAATTACTGGTTCTGGAAACTCTATGACTATTCCAATTCCAACACTAGATTGTGACGCTCTCCTGGAAAAGGGAGATGTACTTGACGTCAGAGCTAGATGCACAGATTCTCGTAATTTTGGCGGTGGAAGTTCCCAGAGTGAGTTCAATATAAGGTTTGTTGCAGAAGTCTGACCAATCGCTATCTAACCGAAGCGATAATCACTCCCCAGTTTAAAAGATAGGTTAGATAAAGATCACATTGTAATATATGATGACCTTAACCATAGAGACATCGACGCAGCAATAGTGTTTTGACTTTTACGCTAGAGTTTGCTAATATAAGAACATATCAGATACGCATTTGATAACCTCGGTCGTTTTTGACTGGGGTTTTCTTTGTCTAAAAATAACCTCTTTCTCAAAATCGATACATCGTAGAAAAGCTGTCAAGGGTTTTGCACCAAATCCTACAGTCTTTTTTACTACATCAACAAAAAACGCTACAGGAAGTAATGGTGCTAATTTTCTTTGGCTCAAAAAGAGAGGGTTAAAATGGGAAAAATTGTTCATATTTCCGAGGTAATTCCAAACACGCAGATATTCCATTTAACAGAGGAGTGGAGGCGTCGTAATGAATGTAAATGACGTTCTGAAAGCTGGCGTTAGCGCTGGATACAATGTTGATATTGCGCGAGAGTTCGGAATAAACGAAGCGATCGTATTAAACAAGCTCGTTTATCTACACCAAATGGCTAAACGAAGTGATGGCTTTACTTGGTATACGTCTAAGGATTGGGAAAAACACACAGCCTTAAGTTACTATCAAGTAAACAAAGCGCTACAGCACCTTGTTGATAAAGGTATTGTTGAAGTGAAAAACACCTATATTCAGAGTACTACCACAAAAGCTAAGCACTACAGGTTTATCCTAGAAACTTCAAAATCAGAAATTGAAGAAACTTCAGTTCCTATAGGTTTTTTAGAAACTTCAAAATCAGGAAGTGAAGAAACTTCAAAATCTGTAAATAATAACGCTATTAATAACGCTAATATAGTAAGTAATAGTGAAGTTGATAAAAAACTACTCGACTTACTCAACCAGAAAACCAAGCGCAATTTCCGAATGCTGCCACGTGGCTACAAGGAAACTCTGAAGCAGTTTTCGTTAAAAGAAATCGAAGAAGCACTCGACGTCCTCGTAGAAGACGACTGGCATAAAGGCAAAATCCACGAACTCAGAAGCGACTATCTACTCAGAGCCTCCACGATAGACAACATGCTATCAAAACGGAAGAAACAACCTGAAGGTATGGCGGATCTTGACGAATTATACGGAGATGGGGAATGGCTGAATACGTTATAGAAAACCCAGATGGCTCTAAAACGTGTTTTAAGGACTTTACAGCGTACTTTGTCGCCGAGATGATAAATTACCACAATGAAGCCATAAAGTCGCTCAGAAACGATTACATGACGTTTAAGAGCATATCCAGAACCAGTAAACATTCCGAAATGTACGAAGAGCTATTTAAAACGATCATTGAAGCGGGTAATTACCACAAAACAAAAATCAGGGAGATACTACATGGACAATTTGACCTTTCTTAAGGGAAAGATCGAAGCCTTAAAGCCTGCAGATCAGGTAAAACTATACGAATATGTGCTCGGAGCATCGGTTGAAACAGCAAAGTCAGCAAAGGCAGAGCTTGAATTTGAAATGTTAGCTGACTACCACGATGAAATCGAATTCCGTATGAAAAACTGGGGCAAAATCATGGGATTGCATACGGGAAATTGGGTGCTTGATCGTATGACGATGGGATTGGCTCCAGGTGAACTTATCGTCATCGGAGGAGCTACGAGTAACGGTAAAACGGTCTTAAGCATGAATATCGCAGCAAACGTCGCTAAACAGGGAAAATCAGTGCTGTTTGTCACTCTAGAAATGACACACGGTGAAGCTGGTGTGCGTTTTCGTAAAATACTTGGCGAAGAGCAATATGATAAATGTGGAGCTACAATATTTTTTCAAAAAAATGACGAGCTAAGTTGGCATTCTATCGACGGATTAATTCGCAAAGCTAAAGAAGAGGCAGATTGTGAATTGGTTGTTATTGATCACCTTCATTACTTTACGCGAGAAATTCAAAATATTGCTGATGAATTAGGAAATATCACCAAAGAATTGAAGAAAAATGCAATCAGACATCAACTGCCGATTATTTTGATCAGTCATACTCGAAAAGCACCAGATAGCCATACTCGAAAGACTGGGATCAACGATTTGCGAGGCTCAAGCTATATCGCACAGGATGCGGATATCGTTTTGATGGTTGAGCGGAATTTAAAGGAATTTCCGAACGATATCATCGTCACACTAGAAAAAAACCGCAACAGATATGGCTGCAAGGTTGGTACATCTTACCATTTTGAATTTAGGGAGCTTAAGGTGATTGAACCATCAAGAAACGATAGGTTTGATGAGTAGGAGTTTGTGAATTTTACACTATGCAGACGGCGTAAGACATGGCAAAATTGGACAAGAATAATTTATAGCTCACGTCATATCTACCGCCAAGTTGACGACCGTGTGGGTGGTCTGAAAGCAACGCTAGTTGGACGCTCCAAAATCCTACATTTTAACTTAAATTGTGGGAGAATTATGGATAAAAATACTACGTTGGAGCGTGCATTGTTTTGCTTTGTAGAGCATAAAGAAGTACGTGGAAGAGCTACCAAAACAACCAAAATGACATATGTTTACGTTCTGGAAGATTTTATACAATCAATAAAAGCCAAAACTGTCAGAGATTTGAATATGCGAGCGATCGATGATTTTATCGACTCTTTAGCCTTGAGAAAATACAAGCCAAAAACTATCAAAAATAAAGTTGTAGTCATTAGAAGTTTTGTTAAATTTTTATATGCTAAAAATCTAATAGATATTCGTCCTGAAGCAATAGAAATACCAAAAATGGCTGAAGTTGAAGCAAATTTTTTAGACAAACAAGAACAGGACCAACTAATAAGGTTTGCTAAAAATTCAAGAGATAAGGCTTTGATTATGACTATCTTGAGTAGTGGGTTACGGGCTTCTGAAATTTTGAACTTGAAAGACGGTGATCTTTATCATCGATCGCTAATAGTATCGAGAGGCAAGGGTGGGAAAGCAAGAGTAACATTTATTGATCTTGCCACGGAAAAGGCAATAAAGGAATATCATTCCAAAAGGAGTACGGATTCAGTTTTTGTTTTCACTAATAGCCTTGGAAAACCACTCAGTCGACAATACCTCTCCAGGATGATATCAGAAACAGCCATGAGAGCTGGAATCAAAAAGAGAGTGAGCGCGCATACATTGAGACATAGCTTTGCTACAAATATGTTGCGACGTGGCGCACGTATCGAAGACATCCAGCCACTCATGGGACATTCCAATATAGCGACAACCCGATTATATATGCATTTCACTAATGAATATCTAAAAGAAAGGTATGATATGTTCAGTGGGGATATTGACAAAACGCCTGTGGTTTGCTAACATGAGAGTGTAAGTAAGTTGAAAAAACTTTAGTATTTTTACAAGCAAAAATTGTAGATAATAAAGGTTTCATCTTTACAAATGCCGCTTTAGCTCAGTTGGTCAGAGCGACGGTTTTGTAAACCGTAGGTCCTCGGTTCGAACCCGAGAAGCGGCTCCATTTATTGCGCTGGAATCGTGTAGTGGCAATCACAGGAGACTGTAAATCTCCCGCCGTAAGGCTTCG